>Ga0153918_1000362_pt1 | contig 23591 bp, 17 predicted proteins | sample TSFL002MetaG_FD_104687 | JGI IMG/M metagenome (GOLD analysis project Ga0153918, IMG submission 104687) | Attine ant fungus gardens microbial communities from Florida, USA - TSFL002 MetaG | ecosystem: Host-associated > Fungi > Mycelium > Unclassified | place: USA: Florida, Paynes Creek Historic... | reverse complement strand
TGATAGACTATGCATCTTAACAAGGCACATCGCGAGTAAATCTATGAAAATCGGCATTATTGGTGCAATGGAAGAAGAAGTTACGCTGCTGCGTGACAAAATTGAGAACCGTCAGACCCTCTCTCTGGGTGGTTGTGAGATCTATACCGGCCAGCTGAATGGTGTTGAGGTTGCTCTGCTGAAATCAGGCATCGGTAAAGTGGCTGCTGCGCTTGGCGCAACGCTGTTGCTGGAACGCTGCAAGCCAGATGTCATCATTAACACCGGCTCTGCGGGTGGCCTGGCGCCAACGCTGAAAGTGGGTGATATCGTAGTATCCGATGAAGCGCGTTACCACGATGCCGACGTTACTGCGTTTGGTTATGAATATGGCCAGCTTCCGGGTTGCCCGGCAGGTTTTAAAGCGGATGACAAACTGGTTGCCGCAGCAGAAAGCTGCATTGCCGAACTGAACCTCAACGCCGTGCGCGGTCTGATTGTCAGCGGTGATGCGTTCATCAACGGTTCCGTGGGTCTGGCGAAAATTCGCCACAACTTCCCGCAGGCGGTTGCCGTTGAGATGGAAGCCACTGCCATTGCGCACGTTTGCCATAACTTCAGCGTGCCGTTCGTGGTGGTTCGTGCCATTTCCGATGTTGCCGATCAGCAGTCTCACCTGAGCTTCGACGAGTTCCTGGCCGTTGCGGCAAAACAGTCTACCGTGATGGTAGAAACCCTGGTGCAGAAACTGGCACGTGGGTAAGCACACCCTCAGGGTGCTGGGCGCCCTGCTTCTGCTCGCACCGGCATGGCTTTACGCTGTGCCGCGCGTGATTACCCTCTCCCCCGCCAATACTGAACTGGCCTTTGCGGCCGGGATCACGCCCGTTGGCGTAAGTAGTTTTTCGGATTATCCGCCACAGGCCGCAGGCATCGAGCAAGTCTCAACATGGCAAGGTATGAACCTTGAACGCATTGTGGCGCTTAAGCCAGACGTGGTGCTCGCCTGGCGCGGAGGCAATGCAGAGCGGCAAGTTAACCAGCTGAGTTCGCTGGGAATTAAGGTCATGTGGATTGATGCCGTCAGCATTGAGCAGGTTGCTCAGGCGCTGCGCAACCTGGCGCCTTATAGCCCTGCGCCGCAAAAAGCTGAGCTTGCCGCACAAAACATGCTTCGCGACTACGCGGCATTAAAAGCGAAATACGATACCACCACGAAAAAGCGCGTCTTCCTGCAATTTGGCAGCCAGCCGCTGTTTACCACCGGACAAGGCTCTATCCAGAATCAGGTGTTGGAAGTGTGTGGCGGTGAAAATATCTTTGCTGCGAGCCGGGTGCCCTGGCCTCAGGTCAGCCGGGAGCAGGTCCTGGCGCGACAGCCGCAGGCGATTGTGGTGGTCGGAAGTGCAAGCGAAATTCCCAAAGTTGAACAATTCTGGCAGGGCCAGTTAAAAATACCGGTGATACCACTCAACAGTGACTGGTTTGAACGCGCCAGCCCGCGTATTATCCTCGCCGCAAAACAGCTCTGCGCTGCACTGGCACAGAGTCATTAACGTAGATATAGACCTGATCATTTCGAGGATTTAACGATGCTCGTGTATTGGCTGGATATTCTTGGCACAGCCGTTTTTGCTATCTCCGGCGTTCTGCTGGCCGGGAAATTACGCATGGATCCGTTTGGCGTGCTGGTATTGGGCGTGGTGACGGCCGTCGGCGGAGGAACGATCCGCGATATGGCATTGGCAAATGGCCCGGTGTTTTGGGTAAAGGATCCGACCGATCTGGTGGTGGCGATGGTCACCTGCCTGCTCACTATTGTGCTGGTGCGCCAGCCGCGCAGGCTGCCTAAATGGATACTGCCGGTACTGGATGCCGTGGGTCTTGCGGTGTTTGTCGGGATTGGCGTTAACAAAGCCTTCAACGCGGGCACGGGGCCAATGGTCGCCATCTGCATGGGTGTTTTAACGGGCGTCGGTGGCGGGATCATCCGCGACATTCTGGCACGTGAAGTCCCGATGATCCTGCGAACAGAGATCTACGCAACAGCCTGTATTGCTGGCGGAATTGTTCACGCCACAGCCTACTACACCTTTGCTTTACCGCTGGAAATCTCAGCCATGCTGGGGATGGTGGTGACGCTGGGGATACGTTTAGCGGCGATACGCTGGCACCTTAAATTGCCAACCTTTGCGCTGGATGATAACGGAAGGTAAAAGCAAAACGGTAACCCAGGGGTTACCGTTTTTCGTGTCAGATACTGAAAGAAGAACCACACCCACAGGTGCTTGTCGCGTTCGGGTTGGTGACCACAAAGCGCGAACCTTCCAGACCTTCGCTGTAATCAACCGCACCGCCCACCAGATATTGCAGGCTCATCGGGTCAACCACCAGCGCAACGCCCTGTTTCTCGATAGTCATATCGCCATCGTTAACCTGGTCGTCAAAGGTAAAACCATACTGGAAGCCGCTACAACCGCCACCGGTAATATATACACGCAGTTTCAGATCCGGATTGTCTTCGTCGGCAATCAGGGTTTTCACTTTGTTGGCTGCGGCTTCGGTAAATTCCAGCGGCACAGCGACTACGTCATCACTCATCTTATGCTCCCATGAATACTGCTTACTGCGATTGGGCAAAAATCACCCAATTCTTTTTTTCATTATCTAATACCCTGGTAATTCATTCAAGTATTCTGCTTCAAGGCCTGTTCAGCCTCTTGTTTTGCCAGGGTACGAGCAAGAATGGTGGAGTATAGCGGTTTTCCACCCAGGAATTGGGCTAATAGTGTCGCCCCGAGACAGGTAATGATCATTGGCAAAATGAGCTGGTAATTGTCTGTCATTTCCAGAACCAGCACGATCCCGGTTAACGGCGCGCGCAGAGAGGCAGCCAGCAGCGCCCCCATTCCGGCAATCGCGAATGTTCCCGCATCAAGGTGATACGCCGGGAATCCCACGGCGGCGGCGGTGCCAAAAGCCGTCCCAAGCAAGGTGCCGAGCGCCAGCATTGGCGCAAAAATGCCCCCTGGTGCACCGGAAGAGAAGCAGAGAACCGTGGTGATCACGCGTGAAATAAACATAAACAGCAGCAGACCAACACTGAAATTACCCGCCGCCGCTATTGGGATCAGGCCAAAACCACCGCCAGCCGCATTAGGCTCAATCACGCCGAGGATGCCGCACATCCCGCCAAGCAGGCCGCCCACCAGAACCCATTTGGTGGTGTTACCGCCGTGAATGCGCTGGAACATGTCCTGCGCACGTAAGATAAGGGTGTTAAACAGAGGGCCGACAACACCAAACACCATGCCGAGCACCAGATAGAGCCAAAGGGTATTTACCGGGGCATTGGTGAGTTTACCCACCTCAATCACCGCGCCTTCGCCGTTAAAAATGCGAAAGACAATGCTCGACATAATCACGCCAGTAAACACCGCTTTAATGGAGATCAGGTTGTAGCGAAACTGGGCACGCATCTCTTCAATAATAAACAGGATCCCCGCCAGCGGCGCATTGAACGCCGCGGAAAGCCCGGCCGCAGCCCCGGTTGCCAGCAACGTATGGCGCGCTTCGGCGCTGCGCATCCGGAACATATCACCCACCATGCGCCCGACGTTCCCGCCGAGCTGCACCGTTGGTCCCTCACGCCCGAGCACCATTCCCGCTCCCAGGGTGCCCATACCGCCGATAAATTTAACCGGGATCACCCGCCACCAGCGTACCGGGCGCAACTCTTCAAGGGCCCCTTCTATCTCAGGGATCCCCGAGCCACCGGCCTCCGGCGCAAATTTGCGTACCAGAAAATAACCTGTCATGGCAAAAATGGCAGACAAACCAAATGCCCACACCCAGACCAGCCATTCGCTATCCGCATACCCTGCCACCGTACCGATGCGCCAGTTGAGGACGGCATTCACCGCTTTCTCAAAGGCCACACCGGCCAGCCCGGCAAGCGTCCCTACCACGGCTGCAGCCAGCAAAATAGCCAGCGGTGTTTTATCGCGATTGAGCAGCCGTCGGATGCTGATACGGTGCCGCGCGCGCGCAAACTGTTGTTCTTCAAATGAGGGAGAATCTGCTTTCATTGCCTGTTCTTTTTAATCATACAAATCGCCACAAGGATTTTACCAGAGACGGCTGTCGCGTCCCCTGAAAAATCCTTAACAATTGTTTATGCATTAATGGGGCAAAAATTTCATAACCTTCCGGGAATCACTTAGAATAGCCGCCTTAACTAATTTCTACGAACCAGGAACGACGCAATGAGCAAGTCTGAAAACCTCTACAGTGCAGCCCGCGAGCTTATCCCGGGGGGTGTGAACTCGCCTGTGCGCGCATTTACCGGTGTAGGCGGTACGCCGCTGTTTATCGAACGTGCTGACGGCGCGTATCTGTATGATGTCGATGGCAAAGCCTATATTGATTACGTTGGCTCCTGGGGCCCAATGGTGCTGGGGCACAACCATCCGTCTATCCGCAATGCGGTCATTGAAGCGGCTCAGCGCGGCCTGAGCTTCGGTGCGCCAACCGAGATGGAAGTTAAAATGGCGGAGCTGGTAACCGAACTGGTGCCGACCATGGATATGGTGCGTATGGTGAACTCCGGTACGGAAGCCACCATGAGCGCGATCCGCCTGGCGCGTGGTTTTACCGGTCGCGACAAAATTATCAAATTTGAAGGCTGCTACCACGGTCACGCAGACTGTCTGCTGGTAAAAGCGGGTTCTGGCGCCCTGACGCTGGGCCAGCCAAACTCCCCGGGCGTACCGGCTGACTTCGCGAAACACACTCTGACCTGTACCTATAACGATCTTAGCTCCGTTCGCGCAGCATTCGAGCAGTATCCGCAAGAAGTTGCCTGCATCATTGTTGAACCGGTTGCGGGCAACATGAACTGCATTCCACCTCAGCCTGAATTCCTGCCGGGCCTGCGCGCACTGTGCGACGAATTCGGCGCACTGCTGATTATCGATGAAGTGATGACCGGTTTCCGTGTGGCACTGGCGGGCGCGCAGTCTTATTACGACGTTGAACCAGACCTGACCTGCCTTGGCAAAATCATCGGCGGCGGGATGCCGGTCGGCGCGTTTGGTGGTCGTAAGGACGTGATGGAAGCGCTGGCACCAACCGGGCCGGTTTACCAGGCGGGTACGCTCTCTGGTAACCCTATCGCGATGGCCGCGGGCTTCGCCTGTCTGAACGAAGTGGCTCAACCGGGTATCCATAAAACGCTGACCGACCTGACCACGCAGCTGGCAAACGGCCTGCTGAACGCCGCAGAAGAGACGGGTATTCCGCTGGTAGTGAACCACGTGGGCGGGATGTTCGGGATCTTCTTCACCGACGCAAAAACCGTGACCTCTTATCAGGACGTGGTGAAGTGCGATGTTGAACGCTTTAAGCGTTTCTTCCACCTGATGCTGGAAGAAGGCGTGTATCTGGCGCCGTCTGCCTTTGAAGCGGGCTTTATGTCTGTGGCGCACAGCAAAGAAGATATCAATAACACCATCGATGCAGCACGTAAGGTGTTTGCGAAGCTCTAAGGGCATTGCCGGGTGGCGCTAACGCTTACCCGGCCTACAATATACACCCTCTCCCCCGTGGGAGAGGGCTGGGGTGAGGGCATCAGGCCGCACTAACTATCGACTCTGCTTCCTGAGCAGATAAATAAAGTATGGCGCGCCGATAAAGGTGGAAAGCAGCCCCGCCGGGATCTGATACGGGAACAGCACCATCCTGCCGCACCAGTCCGCAAAGACCAGCATCACCCCACCCGTCAGAGCAGACATCACGATATGCGGCATTGTCCGGCGGAACCCCATCATTCTGGCGATATGCGGCGCCATCAACCCCACAAAACTCAATGGGCCTATGGTCATGGTGGCCGTTGCCGTCAGACATGCTGCCAGCAGCAGCAGAGCCACGCGCGTTGGCGTCAGTGCCAATCCCACCGCACGGGCGGTTTCACCACCCAGTGGCAGGATGGTCATCCAGCGGCGACACAGCGGTACAATCGCCAGCAGCACAATCATGACCAGACCGGTGTGAACCACCTGGCTTGCCGTCGCGCTATACGTCGAGCCGGAGATCCAGGTCAGGATCTGCGCCATGCGCGGATCGCCGCTCGCCTGAAGCATCATCAGCAGCATCGTAAACGCGGTGCTGAGCGCCATCCCGGCAAGCAACATACGGTGCGGGGAAAATCCGCCACGCCCGGAAGCGACCAGAATGACCAGCAGCGTGGCCGCCGCGCCAATACTCCCCGCTGGCATTAACCAGCCGAAGGCATTCCCCGGCACCAGGAACAGCATCAGCACCACGCCAAACGCCGCGCCAGAGCTGATCCCCAGCACTTCCGGGCTCGCCATTGGGTTACCCGTCAGACGCTGGATAATACAGCCCGCGACAGCCAGCATCACGCCAGCGATAAGTGCCGCGAAGATGCGCGGCCAGCGCCATTGCAGCAGCTCATTGAGCAAATCACCCGTGGCCCAGTGCCAGCCGGTGGCATCACGCCCCAAAGAGAGCGCCGCAAAGGAAGCCAGCAGCAGCACGGCCAGGCCCGCCAGGCTAAACCACAGCACCGACTGACGCTCAGCATACACTTTATCGCCCGCATCCATCGCCGGGGCGCTGATGCTGCGCAGGCGCGGCAGCAGCCACAGCAGAAGCGGCGCGCCGATAAGCGCCGTCACTGAACCGGTGGACACTTCCATCCAGACGCGCGCCAGCCAGAGAATAATTTGATCGGAAAGCCAGAGGATCAGTGCACCAATCAGCGGGGCCAGCATCAGACGCGCCAGCAGACGCCGTGCACCGAGCATTTTCGCCAGCAGCGGCGCAAACAGCCCGATAAACCCGATAATCCCCACCGCATTAACCAGCAACGCGCTGAGCACAATCGCCAGCGTTAGTGCCGCCAGACGCGCCAGCGATAACGCCAGGCCCAGGTTGCGCGCCACGCCGTCATCCAGCCCCATCAGCGTTAACGGACGCAGGAGCAGCAGGGTCAGCAGCACACCGCCAATCAGCTGCGGCCACAGGCGCTCAACAACGCTCCAGTCAGTCTGGGTCAGGGTGCCGGTACTCCACAAGAACATGCTTTGCAGCTGGTCGTGATGGAACAGCACCAGCAGCTGATTGATCGCCCCACAGTAAAGGCTGACCACCAGCCCGGCCAGGATCAGCGTGACCGGTGAAAGACGTTTCCCCCAGGCCACGCCAAAGACCAGCGCACCCACCACACATGCACCCGCCAGCGCAGCAAACTGCGAGGTTAACGCGCCGGGCAACGCCCACAGTGTCGTAATGGTGATCCCAAGCTGGGCTCCGGTCGCCACGCCTAGCGTGGTTGGCTCTGCCAGTGGGTTACGCAAGACCTGCTGGAATAAGACGCCCACCAGCCCCAGCCCTGCCCCCACCAACAGCGAAATGGCCAGACGCGGCAACAGACTGTAGTGGAAGAGCATTTGCTGAATATTATCGATATCTGGCGCTACTAACGCAGTGCCCCACTGCTCACGCGGGAGTGCCGTTGACAGGTTGAACCCGGTTAATGCCAGTGCGACAAGGAAAATGGCCGTCAGCAACAGCGCGGGAAAACGCGCGATACGCGAACTCATGCTTTGCCTCCCAGCGCGCCATCCAGTACACGGGCAAAGTGCATGGCCGAAAGCGTTGCACCGTAGAACCACACCGCCGGAACCCGCTGGAATCGCTGCTCGCGGACAAACGGCATGGCCTGCCAGAGCGGGGTAGACATCAGTTTTTGCATTTCTCGTTCGTTGCCGTGATCAAAACACAGCACATCCACATCGCGAAACGCCGCCAGGCGATCGATCCCAACGGTCGTGCTGCCCCAGAAAGTCATTTCCCCGTCCCAGGCGTTGCGAATACCAAAGCTATCAAGCACTTCCTGGAACAAGCAGTTTTGCCCAAACACCAGCATATGACGGGCATCCAGCAGGGTTACCATCAGCAGCGGGCGTTCACCGCGGTGAGCAAAGCGTGGTTTCAGGCTATCAATCAGGGCATCAAATTCGTCGAGATGCTGTTTCGCTGCCGCCTCGCGGTTCAGGAAGCGCGCCATCTCGTTGACGGAATTTTTCGCCATTGTTAGCGGCTTTTTGCCATCGCTGAAGGAAAAACCGCGCCCGGGCGCAATGCGCGCCATTGTCGCTTCCGACGGGCCATATCCCGCAGACCAGAACAGAAATGAAGGTTTCATCTGCGTGAGCAGTTCGAGGTTTGGCTCCGTTCGCAGGCCAATATCAATAACCGACGCAGGCAGTTTTGGCTCGTTCACCCACAGGTTGTAGTTGGGGATATCGGCAACGCCATACGGCGTCACTCCCAGCGCCAGCATCAGCTCAACCGGCAGCCATTCCAGCGCCACTATACGATGGGGGTCGATCGCGGCAGCCCGCGCCGTATTCATTTTTAACAGCAGCGGTGAGAGCGCCATCGCCGTCAATAAGCGACGGCGGCTAATCATTGAGTCCAGCATCAGTACACAAAGCTCACCGGTGCAGCCCCGGCAGGGTGAGGCAAAATACCCATTGGAATACCGTAGATGTGCTCTAACGTTTCGCTACGCATCAGTTCAGACGGCGTGCCCTGGGCGATCATCTCGCCGCCACGCAGCGCGACAAGGTAGTCGCAATAACGTGCCGCCATGTTGATATCGTGCAATACGGCAATCACCGTCAGGCCACGCTGCTGGCTTAAGCGATGCACCAGCGCCAGCACGTCGACCTGGTGGGCAATATCCAGCGCAGAGGTCGGTTCATCAAGCAGCAGACAGCGGCTGTCCTGGGCGACCAGCATCGCAATCCACGCGCGCTGACGCTCACCGCCGGAAAGGCTGTCCACCAGGCGGTGCGCCAGCGGTTTTAATCCGACCAGCGCGATGGCCTCTTCGACTTTCTCTCTGTCGGCCACGCCAAAACGCCCGAGAGCGCCGTGCCACGGATAACGCCCAATCGCCACCAGTTCACGCACCGTCATCCCTTCCGCCTGCGGCAACTGCTGCGGCAAATAGGCTACCTTGCGGGCGAAGGCTTTGCTGTTCCAGCTATCAAGCGGTTGTTCGTCCAGCAGAATGTCACCCTCTGAAGGGGGCTGATGACGCCCGAGCATCTTGAGTAACGTTGATTTACCGGAACCATTGTGGCCAATAAGCCCAGTGACTTTGCCTGCGGGGAACGTCAGAGAGAGCGGATGCAGCAAGGTGCGCCCAGGTACGCGAAAGGAGAGATGATTAAGCGTGAAGGTGGTGTCGGATTGCGTCTTAATATCCTGCATGTCAGCCAACTTAAATAAACAGGGCACGGCGAACCGTGCCCAAAGAGAGATTAGAAGCGGAAGGTCGCGGTAGCCACAACCTGGCGTCCTGCGCCCCAGTAGCAAGCATATTCGCTATAGCAGCTGGAGACATACTCACGGTCAAAGATGTTATTCACGTTGACGCCAACGGAAGAGCCAGGCAGGCCAAAGCGTGCCAGATCGTATTTCACGGTTGCATCCGCCAGGGCATAACCTGCAACGTTAAATGACTGGTAAGCTTTTGAAGATGCCGCTGAATAGTAAGATACCGTGTTACCAATGTAACGGGTACCCGCACCAACGGTCAGGCCGCTCAGAGCCGTTTCGTGGAAGGTATAATCCGCCCACAGGGAGGCCATGTTACGTGGTACTTCCGCCGGACGACGGCCTTCATACCAGGTATCGTGGGTATATTCAGCATCGGTGAAGCTATAAGATGCCGTGACATCGATGTTGGCATTGACGGCTGCCTTAGCTTCAAGTTCGAAACCACGTGAACGAATTTCACCGCCCTGCACGCTAAAGCCGCTGGTTGGGTTCGCCGGGTCAGCCGTCAGGTTGTTGTTTTTGGTCAGCTGGTACACCGCCGCCGTCACGACAACCGGAAGATCTTTCGGTACGTATTTCACACCCACTTCGTACTGCTTGCCGCGCGCAGGATCGAACGGTTTACCGCCCTGCGTGGTTCCTGAAATCGGCTCGAAGGATTCGCTGTAGCTGAAGTACGGCGTGATACCGTTGTCGAACAGGTAGTTAATACCGCCACGCCAGGTGAATGCCTGATCGTTAATTTCTGCGGTGGTTCCAGTGGTACGGGTCAGCGCAGAAGTTTTAGCGAAGTCGTAGCGGCCACCCATGGTCAGCACCCACTTATCCCATTCAGCCTGGTCCTGAGCATACAGACCAGTTTGTTCCTGACGGTTAAGCACTTTGTACAGGTAGTAAACGTCAACATTTGGGTTGCCGTACGCAGGCTTCGTCATGCTGATTGGGTCAGCTGAGCCGTAGTCAGCATCAATGTCATTACGCATACGCAGGTAATCGACACCCGTTAACAGAGTATGATCAACGGCGCCGGTCGCAAATTTGGACTGAAGCTGAGTATCAACGGTGAAGGAGTTAAGATCTTCATCGGAGCGGACGTATGCGCGGCTGATTTGCGCCGGTGCAATATAGCCGTTGCCGTAGACAGAGCGATAAAGCGTGTTGATTTTGGTGTAACGCAGGTTTTGACGCACGGTAAAGGTGTCGTCGAACTGATGCGAGAAGCTATAGCCCACCATTTTCTGACGACGGGAGATTTTGTTGTCTTCCTCGCCTTCGTTGAAATCGGTCGGCAACTTGTGCGCTTTTCCGTTGGCATCATAGTAAGGCACAACCGTACCTTCACGCGGCAACCAGCCGTAATAACCTGCATCCGGATCGCTCTGGAAGTTGCTCAGGAAAGTAAAGTCTGTTTTATCATCCGGTCGCCAGCTGAAGGAAGGTGCAATGGCATAGCGGGTGGATTTCACCATCTCCTGCTGCGCATTTTCACTGCGTCCCAGACCGGTCAGGCGGTAGGACCACACGCCGTTGTCATCAATGGCATCGCTGAAGTCAAACCCGGTTTGCCACAGATTATCAGTGCCCATTTTGAACTGAATTTCTTTCAGTGGCTCGGTCGTTGGTCGCTTACTGACCATACTCACCACGCCACCCGGGTGGCTTTTGCCGTACAGCACGGAAGTCGGGCCACGCAGCAGTTCAACGCGCTCCAGGAAATAGGGATCCATGGACGCTTCAGAATAGTTATCGCCCTGTAGCTTCATCCCGTCCAGATACTGGTTGGTATTGACGGTGCTGGAGGTGGTGAAACCACGGATAGAAACCACGTCATAGGTGGTAGATGCACCGCGGGTCGCAAACACGCTTGGCGTATAGGCCAGCGCCTGCTTCACCGTACCCGGCTGTTTCATGTCCATCTCTTCACGTGTCACCACGGAAATAGACTGCGGGGTTTTCTCAATAGGTGTATCGGTTTTGGTCGCCGTTGCGGTGCGTTTTGCCGCAATCGTTGGAGCTGGGCCCCAGGCACTTTCCTGTGCTGCCGGCGCGGCAGTAACGGTAATAGTTTCTTCTTTTTTCGGTGTTTCGGCTGCGTGTGCATAAGCAGACATGCCGGCAACCGCTGTGGCTACGACAACTGCGATTTTACGCAGCGACGTGTTGATTGGCTGAGCAGTATTGGAAAGCGCCATGTTGAATCTCTGATGTAAAAGTGAATGATAACGTAAACGAGAATTATTATTATGACCGCAGCATAATAGGCGAAACGCTGGCGGTATAGCAAGCAGTATGCGGCCCTACAAGATTTAAGGGTTTAAGAAATAACCAGATGAAAAGAGAGGGTTAATGAGGTTAGCGAAATGATCGCATTTGACCCGCCGAAACGGGTCGAAGGGACTTAACGGTAGAAGACTTCAAAGGTGGCAACGGCATCCACCTTGCCAGCCTTAACGTCTCCCGTTTTGATGTAACGGGCTTTAAGGGGGATCTCCACCGTTTCGTTAGCGCTGACGCTGTTCACGGCGGTATACGTTTGATCAAAGCTCAGCACAGTGTTGTTCTTATCCAGGATCTGAATCCCCACGCCGCTGGCGGCAGCATCTCCACTGGCTATTGCCAGTGTCTTACCGTCGATAACGCCGGTTGAACCCGCGCTGTTGAACTGATAATCGAGCTGGGTTCCAGCGCGGCAGTCGGAAATTTCAATTTTGAAATTGCCATCGGTCAATACATCAGAATACTGGCCGTCAAAATCAGCGGTATTCACGGTTTTTAACGGTACATAGATATTTTTATCCACCAGATTACAGGTGTTAGTCTGAACATGAACACTGGCTGGAGAAACAAGGAGTTGAGCCATAACCTCATTTCCCCACGTTTCCTCTGCCGTGAGGCTCGAGGTATTGAGATACCCATCTTCAATTCTCCCCGTCACCACCAGCTGGAGTGAGCCATGATACGTATCATCAATGTGGATACTCCCGCTCCCGCCATGGCTATAAAAATGCATGGGCGTGACGATGTATTTTGAGGTAAAGGTTGGGGTTTCATCCATGGATTCCGCCATACGAATACCGATGCCAGGTACGTTAGTCTGGTAGACCCCCTGCATCACCTCTTCGCGGGCATCATTTTCCGTTAACGCTACATAGCCTTTATTTTTGTCTCCAGTCGTATGGCAATCCGCTTGCACCCTCCCACTCTCCACGTTTTGCTCAAAAATAATCGTGCCAACCGCGGTATCAGGCTCAACCTGGATTACGGCAGGCAGTTGAAACGTCATTACACCCGCTTCCAGGTGATTCCCCGTACACCCGGTGTTGGCATACGCTGGCTGCAACGCCCCGACTGCCGCCAGGAGCCCGATGCTCATTACAACACGCCAGAGTGATAAAATATGTCCCACAGATCCCCTCACCTAACGGCAATTCACCATTGATTTTAAAATGTTTGCAGTATTTTCAGTGGGGACGGTGAATGTCCCTTTGCACTGCTGCCCGGCTTCTTCTCCCCACTGCACGCTAAAGGCAACGGATTTTTGCAGGCCGGTCAGCCAGACTTCTCCGTCATCACCCACAATTGCGGTGGTACTATCCAGCGTGACGATGGCCCCAAACGGTACCGGTTTACCCAGATTGATCAGCGTGATTAACCCCCGCCTCCCCATTCGGGCATCAAAGTTCACTGGCACCGCAGCACCTTTGGTGGGTACGACGTCAACAGATGCCGCTTCAATATCAAGATCGTCTCGCCCCTGGGTATTCACCGAAATGACGTTGTGGCGATACGCCGTGAGCGTCGGCACAATGGCGTTGCCGAAGCTATCGGTCTTGATCCCACGCCCGTTCTGAACGTTGACGTCGCTACCGTCAGGAATATGCACAACGGCAAACGCATCGCGCACGGGTTGCCCAAGCGTAATGCCGTGCTCATGCGCGACAACTGAACCCTGAGCGCTGTAGTTCCAGCGCTGGTTATCGCCGCTGTAGCTGTATCCCAGCCCCGCTTCGCCCGATGCCCCCCGGTAGCGGCCGGAAAGACTTGCCCCATAGCCCGTGTTATTGCCGGTCCAGCTCTGCTGGAGGTTGTAGCTCAGGTTATTGTTCTCAAGCGCGGTGCCACCGATACCCGCCTGATGCGAAACATAGCCGCCGCTGGCGCTGTTGACGCTGTATGTCGCCCAGGAGTGAGGCAGGAAGTGGGAAAAGGGAATATTGACTGAAAAAGCAAGCTGGCAGTCGCTGTCCGCATCCGGCGTTCGCGTCAGGCTGTAGCTCACCGACCAAGAGATATCTCGCCAGGATGAACTGAATCCTGCGCCGACGCTTCTCTCCGTTCCGGGGAGATCCCAGTAGTCCTGCTGGTAGGTATTCATGTACGCCGACCCCCAGGTCCCCAGACGTTGAGAAAGATTGACCTGCAATCGGCTCCGGCGGGTGTTGGTACGGCGGTAGGTATAGATCCCATCGTCAATCTGGCTGTCACGCTGGTCTATTGCCTCCTGAAAGGTATAAAACCCTGACGTTGAATAGCGGTAGCTGGCAAGGGTGACGGTGGTGTCGGTAGCGGGAATATCCTTCGAATACTGTGCGCGCCAGGACAAACCGGTAGCATCATCGCGTCCGTCATCAAACGCGGTCCGGGCGGCGGTGACATCCATTGACGCTGAGCCGACGCGGCCAAGATCGGCGCCAATCCCCGCCAGCATCGCATGATACTGCGACGCACCAAGCACACCGCTGTAGGCCGTTACGCCATAAGGCAGGCCGTAGATCGCCGTTCCCTGCATAAAGGGCGGCTCATCCTCCCCCTCATTACCGCGATAGCGCCCTGCCGCCAGTGAATATTTGAACGCCCCTTCTCGCTGGAGCACCGGGACGGATGCGCTGGCCTGAATAAAACTATGTTTGCTGCCGTCGGCCTCCTCTACGGTCACTTCCAGATCCGCACCAGAGTTTACCTGGCTTAAATCATGGATCTCAAATGGCCCCGGCGAGACATTGCTTTGATAAATGGTGTAGCCGTTTTGCTGGATGGTGACCTTCGCATCACTGTTAGCGATACCGCGCACGACGGGGGCGAATCCCTGTTGGCTTGAGGGCAGCATTGAGGTGTCTGTTTCCAGCTTCACACCGGTCATTTGAACGCTGTCGAACAGCTCGCCGTTGGTGTAGGTCTGGCCGAACTCAAGCTGGCTTTTTAGCGTTTTGATGTCGCGCTGTAGCGTGCTGGCAATCGCCTCCCAGCCCGTGTTGTCGCTCCATGTACTGTTATTACGCAATCGCCACGCGCCAAGGTTGATCCCCGACTCCAGCCCTAACCACGAAGACGATGTTTTGCCGAAACTATCGTGCTGCTGAGAACCGCTGAACTGGTAACTTGTCCAGGCGACGGGCGCACCGTCATCCCAAAATTTCGGATTGATAGCGCCAGCCACCGCCTGGTCGCGGTAGATCTGCGGGATCACCAGCCTCAGGGTTTGATTATCCTGGTCGTAATCGTATCGGGCATTCTCAATAAAACGGGAGATGTCTTCGATTTTCGTCGCATCATCCAGATCTTTCATATCCGGAACGGCGTCGACTTTTACCCCCAGCTCCCGCAAATCCGCTTTGGTCAGCTCTGGTAACAGGCGCTGTTTATCATCAGACAGTACCCAGCTCAGCTCCCGTTTATCCACCACATCCCGATCCCACATAATGGTCGTCAGGTAAGTGCCGGACAGTAATCCGTTATCGTTAATGAAATTTGTCAGCGTGGAGGTATTTTCCAGCGGAGTATCCAGTTCCAGGATCCGCAGGTTAAATTCGTCATCTGCAGCCGCAGGCTGGATCATGGCGAGCAGCGCCAATGCGATCCCATTCAGAGCCTGCTTGTAGAGTGGAGATGACGACATAGGATACCAGCATGGTCAGTTTAGAGAGCCTGCTTGCGCTGAGGGGTTTGCGCGCCAAAATCACTGATTGCGGTCCAGGTGACCGGCCCAGTTGCTGATTTGGGTATCATGAAATCCTGCTCGCTGAACGGCGCAACCATCATTGAAATCGCCGACGGCGTGGTTTTTGTCTCAATCACCGGAATGCTTTTTCCACCAACGGCCAGCTCGCCAAATGAGACGTAAAAAGGCGTTGGGTTTTTAGCAATCAGCGTGTCACCCTGACGGCGGAACGTCATTTTTTCAAAGGCCTGCAAGGCATCTGCTTCTTTCAAATCCGCGGGGCGCCAGAAAAGCTTCAGACGCGTTTTCATCGCGAACTGCAACGTATTCTTGTCCTTTAATTCAGGCGATAGTGCAGAGACTGATTTCACATTTGCCAGAAACAACGATTCGCGATCGGCGGGAAGACTTTTTTTATCACCGGTGAAAATAATGTGTAAAAGGGTCTGGCGATTTTCCTGCAATTTATAAACGGGGGGCGTAATGATGAACGGCGCTTTTGCATCGTTGGTGTAGCTCACCCAACTTTGCACCAGATAACGCGTATGAAGATCTTTATTTTTCAGTGCAATTTGAACCTCGGACTTATTTGACGGATAAATAATTCGCGTGCCACCGAGAACCACACTTGCCTGCGCTGAACAGCAAGAAATAAATAAACAACCTAATAACCATTTCGATAGATATTTCATACAACGTTCCATTAAGCAGCCCTTTCGGGCTGCCGAAAACACATTAGCGATATACAACCTCGAAAGTTGCAGAGGAAGAATAGTGACCTGCTGTCGGTTTGGTATCACCAACCTGAATCACTTTCGCGATGTAATTAAAAACAGATGCCGTCACGCCTGCCGGGTCGTTCGCAACGTCTGTACCGGTTTCAGGTACTGAGCCGTTGAAGAGGACATCACCTTTGGTACCATTATCATTGCTAACAATGATTCCCACGTTGGTTGCATTACCTGCACCGGAGAGATCGTTCTGTAGGCGTTTGTAGGCCGCATCCGTGGTCGTACCGCTGAACTTAAGGTTCAGTTTGGCAACCAGCGGATCGCACTTCTTCACTTCAATCTTAAAGGCTTTAGACGTCCCGATCGCTCCGTCAGTACCAAAGTCTGAAGGATAGGTATCATCGAACGTCACCGTCGATGAATTAGTGCCGGTGCTATCAACATCAATTTCACAGGTATCTGCCACAATTTTGCCGGAGAAATTCACCGTCCCGGTGTCACTCGCTGCAAATACGGGCAGAGACAAAGCCGCCATGATGCTGCCAGCCAGCAAAGAAGAAACCACATACTTATTCATACAATATCCTTATATTTGCTCATGAAGGCATCCATTCCCGCCAGGATTATCTCGCGTCAGAATGATGGGTATTACGTTACACAAACCGCTAAGAACCTTAATAAATAGGATTGTTCTATAGGGAAAGTAGAATTTATGTGAGAATTACATCAGATCAATCTTCAGCGTGTCTATAGCACGAAAAAACACAACAGGAGGAATTGCTATTAACTTCTTGTTTTACAGCGGCTAGTTAACACCTTATTTTTACTAAATATAGAATTTACTATTTTTAATATATACAAGTGTAAAAAAAAAGCCGCTTTAACATAAAGCGGCTTTTTATTGAGGGGGCAAATTAATTCCCGCCGAACATATCCTTGATCCAGCCAGCGACGCCATCGCTGTCTTTCTTCTCATTCTGCTGCTGGGCCGGTTGTTGCTGCGGCTGTTGCGGCTGAGACGATTGCTCAAACGGGTTGCCCGTCGGCTGCTGAGGCTGGCTCTGCTGGCACAGTGAATCCGGGTTTGTTGTCCAGACAGGCAATGAACGCATCCCGCCGCCACAGACAAAGTTACCGGAATCATCCACACCCATATCAACGACATCTTCCGGTGCTACCAGATTCAGCGGTACCGGAGACTGATTTGCCAGATAACGCTGGTAAATCGACATCGCCCCGCTCGCGCCGTACAGCTTGGTCGGCTGGTTGTTGTCGCGCCCTACCCAGGTGATCACCACTTCACGGCCATCAATACCGGCAAACCAGGTATCGACGTTGTTGTTGGTGGTCCCGGTTTTACCCGCAAGATGCAGGCCAGGGTACTTAGCACCCAACTGACGCCCCGTTCCGCGCTGCACAACCTGCTGCATGGTCCAGAGTGTCATGTAGGCTGCCTGTGCCGGAACAGCGCGTTCCGCTTGCGGGAAACTTTGATACAGTACAGAACCATCTTCAGCAATGACTGAACGCAGGGCGGAAAGTTGCGCCCGGTTACCGCCACTGGCGATGGTCTGGAACGCCTGCGCCACTTCAATTGGCGTCAGGTTCAGCGCACCGAGGATCATCGCCGGAACCGGGTTCAGCTGCTCTTTAGGCACACCAAGCTTCTGCCAGGTATCCGTAATCGCGGGCAGGCCCAGCGCCATACCCAGGTTCACCGTTGGCACGTTCATAGAACGCGTCAGAGCATCCACCAGCATGACCTGGCCACTGAACTGTTTGTCATCGTTCTGCGGCGACCACACCTGGCCATTAGGCTGGCGCAGGGAGATTGGCGCATCGGCAATCCAGGTGTTCAGACGGTACTGATTTGGCTGGCTGAGCGCGGTGAGATAGGTTGCTGGTTTTGCCAGAGAACCAATCGAACGACGCGCCTGCATGGCACGGTTATAACCCGCAAATTGCGGCTCTGCCCCGCCCACCATCGCGCGAACTTCACCAGTGTTACGGTCAACCACCACCATTGCGGTTTCAAGGTCACTCAGCTTGCGCTGTTTTTTCAGTGCCGGAATACCGTCAACAGCCGCTTTTTCCGCCGCATCCTGAGCCACTGAATCGAAGGTGGTAAAGATCTTCACGCCGGAGAGATCTTTTACTTTATCGCCGAGCTTGCTTTGCAATTCCTGGCGAACCATCTGCATAAAGGCAGGCTGAGGAGAGATAACACCACCACGCGGTTGCACACCCAGAGGGCGAGCGCTCAGCATGTCGTACAACTCCTGATCGATAACCTGCTGTTGTTGCAGCAAACGCAGCACCAGGTTACGACGTTCCAGCGCCAGCTTCGGATTACGCCACGGGTTATAGATGGACGCACCTTTAACCATACCCACCAGCAGCGCCTGCTGGTCGAGGCTCAGCTCTTCAACCGGGCGGCCAAAGTAGTACAGGCTCGCCAGCGGGAAGCCGCGGATTTCGTTATCACCGCTCTGACCGAGGTACACCTCGTTCATATACAGCTCTAGAATACGATCCTTGCTGTAGCGCGCATCCATCAACACAGCCATGTACGCTTCGTTAGCTTTACGCCAGTAGGAGCGCTCGCTGGAGAGGAACAGGTTCTTCACCAGCTGCTGGGTCAAGGTACTCGCCCCCTGCACCGTACGTCCGGCAGTCAGGTTGGCCAGCACCGCACGACCGATGGAGTAAAGGCTGATACCGTCATGCTCGTAGAAGTGACGGTCTTCGGTTGCCAGCAGTGTATCCACCAGCAGATCCGGGAAACCATTACGTGCCACGAACAGGCGCTGTTCGCCATTCGCAGAAGAGAGCATGGTGATAAGACGCGGATCGAGTCGGAAGAAACCAAACTGGCGGTTGCTATCCATGTTCTCGATAGTGTCCAGACGATCGCCATCAAAAGTCAGACGCGCACGCACCTGGCCTTCTTTACTGTCCGGGAAATCGAACGGACGGCGGATCATTTCGATGCTTTTCGCTTGCACGGTAAATTCGCCAGGACGGGTCATCTTCGACACCTGACGGTACTGTGTGGCTTCAAGCAGTTTCACCATCTCGTTCTTGCTGATCGACATATCTGGCTCAAGATTCACCATGCGACCATACACTGCCGCAGGCAACTGCCAGACTTTACCGTCGATACGGCTGCGGATCTTCTGATCCAGATAGACGCCGTAGATAGCCATCAGAACAACAAAAACAATGAACAGCTTCACCAACAGCCAGAACCAGCCGCGTTTTCCACGAGGCTTACGCCCTTTGCCTTTTCCTTTACGCGGCATCGGATCTTCATCCTCATAATCGTCTTCATAGTCATCATCGTAATCTTCATCTTTACGACGACGGCTCACCTTTTCTTTCGCCGGACGCGCAGGTTTCCCCTTACGTCCTATTGGCTCGCGGTCATTCCCCGCCATGCTTTTTCTCCGCAACATTCAGGCGCAAAGGCCAGATTCTCTTTTCTTCCACTCACCTGTGAAAGAAGAAATCTCTCAAAATTGTTTTCCCCCTCTCCCTGTGGGAGAGGGCCGGGGTGAGGGCATCAGGCCGCACTATTCTCAGGCCGCACTCCCCTTTCACGAATACTTCTTTGTCCGCCTTGTCGGCGCCGTATTCGCCGGGTCATCCGGCCATACGTGTTTGGGGTAACGCCCCTTCATCTCTTTTTGCACTTCACGGTAACTCCCCGCCCAAAACGCGCTCAGGTCGCGGGTTATCTGCAAAGGCCGGTGCGCAGGAGACAGCAGCTCCAGCACCAGTGACACACGCCCTTTTGCAATGGACGGTGTTTGCGCCTCGCCGAACATCTCCTGCATCCTGACGGCCAGCGCAGGGGGATTATCTTCGTGATAACGAATAGCAATCCGGCTTCCGGTCGGCACAGTGTAATGCCCAGGCAGTTCACTATCCAGACGTTGACGTAATGACCAGTCCAGTAAATTATGTAACGCGTCCTTAACATCCAGAGCTTTTAGCGCCTTCAGCGAGTGTACACCGCTCATTTGCGGCAGTAGCCAGCGCTCCAGAGAAGCCAGAAGCGTCTCATCATCAACCGCGGGCCAGTCATCCTCCGGCAGCCACTGCGCCGCACAGTGCAGGCGAATGCGATACTGTTCAGCCTCTGGCGTCCAGTTCAGCACGCTCAGCCCCTTTTCCCGAATGCCGTTAAGCATTGCCTGATGCAACTCGTCTTCTGACGGTTTGGCCAGCGGTTTTGTGCCGAGGGTGAGCTTGCCAATCTGGCTGCGACGAAACGCCTTCAGCGTCCCCTGCGCATCATCCCATTCAACAATATCGGATTGCTGGATCAGCTGCGGACATGCCCGTGTCAGGGCGTCAATATCGACGGAAATTGCCTGTAAGATCCGCGCGTCCGGGGAGTGGCTGCCCTGCAATAATAGCGGCGCGATAAGCCATTCGTGCCGGGTCAGAGCATCATCACTGTCCAGCATCGCCCCCATGCCGTTAGCCAGTTGGTAACGCCCGTCCAGCCCGCGACGTCGGGCAACTCTGTCCGGGAACGCCTGCGCCAGCGCGCTGGCAATACGGCTGCTGTCTGGTGTTCCGCCACGGCGGTTGAGCCGTCTGCAAAGCTGCTGCGCCCGCTGCTGCCAGTTTGGCTGATTGCGTGAAAACGCTACGGCCAGGTCGCTGTTTCCGCCACGCGGTGGCTCCTCCAGAATCGCCGCCAGCTTTGCCGCCGTGGCAATGTCATCATCATCTTTTGCCGCGACCAGCATGGCAGCAAGCCGAGGCTCATTGCCCAGTGCAGCCATTTTCTGCCCCTGCGCCGTCAGGCGGTTGCCATCCAGTGCACCCAGCCGGGTCAGCAAGGTACGGGCGGCCGTCAGATTTACCGCCGGTGGCGGATTCAGCCAGGTCAGCTGAGCCGGATCCGGGCAGCCCCACTGCAACAGCTCCATCACCAGGCCGGAAAGATCGCTTTGTAAAATCTCAGGTGTACTTTGCAGCGCCGCACGCTCTGCCTGTTCTGCGCTGGTGAGATGCAAACAGATCCCGGGCTCCAGTCGCCCTGCGCGCCCAGCCCGCTGGATCATCGATGCCTGGCTTATTCGTTGCGTAAGCAGCTTTGTCAGGCCGGTACGCGGATCAAAACTGGCGACGCGCTCCTGGGCGCAATCCACCACCAGACGAATACCTTCGATGGTTAAACTGGTTTCGGCAATATTGGTTGCCAGCACCACTTTACGCTGCCCGGCAGGGGCCGGAATGATAGCTTTACGCTGTTCATTTAACGACAACGCACCGTACAGCGGGCAGAGCACCACATCGCTTCCCACGCGGGTTGCCAGCTGTTCCTGCACGCGCTGGATTTCCCCCACGCCGGGTAAAAACAGCAGCAGCGAGCCCGGCTCCTGTCGCAGGAGCTCTGCGGTGGCAATCGCGACGGCTTCGTCAAAACGCTGATGCGTGGCCAGCGGCTGATAACGGCGTTCTACCGGGAAAGCGCGCCCGGCGGAGGCGATAACCGGCGCATCAGGTAAGGCTTGTTGTAATCGCTCGTTATCCAGCGTGGCCGACATAATCAGCAGTTTGAGGTCGCCGCGCAGTCCTTGCTGCACGTCCAGCAGCAGTGCCAGGGCCAAATCGGCCTGTAGGCTACGCTCATGGAATTCATCCAGAATGACCAGACTGATGCCGGTGAGTTCAGGATCGTTTTGCAGCATCCGGGTAAGAATACCTTCGGTGACCACTTCCAGCCGCGTGGCCGGGCCAACGCAGGTTTCGGCACGCATTCGATAGCCCACCGTTTCACCCGGTTTTTCGTTCAGCAACTCTGCCAGACGTTGTGCCACATTGCGCGCAGCCAGTCTTCGCGGCTCCAGCAGGATGATTTTCCCGTGCAGATTTGCGTCTTTGAGGATCTGTAGCGGCAGCCAGGTTGATTTTCCCGCCCCCGTGGGCGCGTTGAGCAATACCTGCGGGGCATGTTGTAAAGCAGCAAGCAGCTCAGGAAGTACGACGGCGACTGGCAATGAGGACACTAACAGCTCCAGAGGGTTAACATTAGTCGGCGTACATTGTAGCATCGCCACATATCATTACCGAGTCCCCCGTATGTCTGAGTCGAAACGACTGTTTTTCGCCATTGAGCTGCCCCCAACTATTCAGCGCCAGATTGTTCGCTGGCGGGCAAGCCAGTTCCCGCAGGAAGCGGGCCGACCTGTTGCCGCGGCAAACCTGCACATCACGCTGGCCTTTCTGGGCGATGTCAGCGCGGAAAAGCAGCGCGCCTTAGCGTCGATGGCCGGACGTATTAGCCAGCCCGGTTTTACGCTGAATCTGGATGACGCCGGCCAGTGGCTGCGCTCCCGCGTGGTATGGCTCGGGACTCGCCAGCCGCCCCGCGGTTTATTGCAGCTGGCCAACATGCTCCGGGCACAGGCCGCGCGCAGCGGTTGCTACCAAAGCCCGCAGCCTTTTCATCCCCACATTACCCTGCTGCGCGATGCCAGCCATGCCGTGGCCATTCCGCCGCCGGGTTTCCACTGGTCTTTTCCGGTGGATACGTTCGCGCTTTATGAATCTGTCTTTGCACAAGGACGCACCCGATACACGCCTTTACAGCGCTGGACGCTGGGCGACACCTTAAGGAATTCCGATGAAGTTTAGCCCCGCGCTGCAACACGCCACGCTCATTCAACGCTACAAACGCTTTCTCGCGGACGTTGTGACGCCTGAAGGAGAGCAACTGACGCTGCACTGCCCCAATACCGGCGCCATGACCGGATGCGCAACCCCCGGTGACACGGTCTGGTATTCGACATCAGAAAATACTAAACGCAAATATCCCCATACCTGGGAGATGACGCAGACACAACAAGGGGCATTTATTTGTGTCAACACGTTGCGAGCGAACCAATTAGTTAAGGAAGCTCTGATTGCAGGGAATATTCCTGAACTTGTGGGTTACAGCGTTCAAAAAAGCGAAGTGAAATATGGCGAAGAAGGCAGCAGAATTGACTTTATGTTACAGGCGGAAGATCGTCCTGAGTGCTATATTGAAGTAAAATCAGTGACGTTAGCGGAACATGAAAACGGCTACTTCCCGGATGCAGTCACGCTACGTGGACAAAAGCATCTGCGGGAGTTGATGAGTGTTGCGGCGGCGGGCAAGCGCGCCGTATTGCTGTTTGCGGTATTGCACTCGGCAATTGAACGATTTTCTCCTGCCCGTCATATCGATCCCAAATACGCGCAATTGTTGAATGAGGCACAAAAGCAGGGGGTGGAGGTTTTCGCTTATAAAGCGGAACTTTCTGCCGATAATATGACTCTGAGATCCTCTCTCCCCGTGGTCTTATAAAGGGAGTAGTCGATTGATTATTATGTGTTCTGGTCGCGTGCGCAAATACGCTTTTCCTCACAGGCTTGTCAAGTGTTACGTATAGATAATTGCCATTCGGAAAAGCATCTGCTATTTATAGCGACCTGATTTTTCCCCCAACACGGGGATCGATAGTGCGTGTTAAGGAGAAGCAACATGCAAGAAGGGCAAAACCGTAAAACATCGTCCCTGAGTATTC
>Ga0153918_1000358_pt1 | contig 23755 bp, 19 predicted proteins | sample TSFL002MetaG_FD_104687 | JGI IMG/M metagenome (GOLD analysis project Ga0153918, IMG submission 104687) | Attine ant fungus gardens microbial communities from Florida, USA - TSFL002 MetaG | ecosystem: Host-associated > Fungi > Mycelium > Unclassified | place: USA: Florida, Paynes Creek Historic... | reverse complement strand
TGCATGAGCCAGTTAGGCTGTTCTGTCAGCATGTCATCATCTCCGAGGTAAAATGTCTGTAGTGAAAAGAAAACAGCTTGGACCGCAAAGTCTCAAGCTGTTGGTTTACTAAGTATTGCTGATCACGGGAAACGAGGGAACTGTCCGAAATCAGGTTTGCGTTTTTCCTTAAAGGAATCACGGCCTTCTTTTGCTTCATCTGTTGTGTAGTAAAGAAGGGTAGCATCCCCTGCAAACTGCTGAATTCCAGCAAGTCCGTCTGTGTCCGCGTTAAACGCAGCTTTAAGAAAGCGCAGTGCGGTCGGGCTTTTTTCAAGCATTTCTTCACACCATTTAATCGTTTCTTCTTCAAGCTGTTCCAAAGGAACGACTGTGTTGACAAGACCCATGTCCAGTGCTTCCTGTGCGTTGTACTGACGGCATAGGTACCAGATTTCACGTGCTTTTTTATGTCCTACAATTCGAGCCAGGTAGCCAGAACCGTAACCTGCATCGAAGCTTCCCACTTTAGGGCCTGTTTGTCCAAAAATTGCGTTGTCCGCAGCAATTGTCAAGTCACATACGATGTGAAGCACATGGCCTCCGCCGATCGCATATCCGGACACCATCGCAACAACCGGTTTCGGGATGACGCGGATTAAACGCTGAAGATCCAATACGTTAAGACGCGGGATCTGGTCGTCTCCTACATATCCACCGTGGCCGCGCACTTTTTGGTCTCCGCCAGAACAAAATGCCTTGTCCCCTGCACCGGCAAGCACGATAACCCCAACGTTTTGGTCGTCTCTTGCATCAGCAAACGCATCAATCATTTCAGCAACCGTTTTAGGGGTAAACGCATTATGTACCTCAGGTCGGTTGATTGTTATTTTTGCAATGCCATTATACGTTTCATACAATATCTCATCGTATGTCCGTTTTGTTTTCCATTCAGCCATATGATGACCTCCTTTTATTCTCTATGTGAATGAGTCAGATGCTTGTCAAAAACTCACTCACTATTTTACCAAACAATCGCGGCTGTTCCACATGGACCGTATGTCCTGCTTTTGGAACAATCTCTATTCTACTAGAAGGAAGCATCTTATGCACCTCTTGATTGATGGCGCAAAATTTTTCGTCCCACTCCCCGCAGATAAGAAGCACAGGAACATCTATTTCCTCTACACGGCTCCACAAGGAAGGCTGTGAACCGGTGCCCATGCCGGTTAAACTGTTCGCAAGCCCAATCTTATTGTTCCGCAGACGGCCCGATCGTATCCTGTGCCGAATATCTTCAGCCAGCCTCTGCTGAGATGAAAACAAAGGGATATTCTCCCAATACGCAACAAACGCTTTGAGCCCGTCTCGTAAAATAAAATCAGCAAGCTTCCGGTCCCGCATGATTCGTTCCCGCCGTTCCCCAAGTGTTTTGAGCCCCGGCGTCGTGCTTTCAAGCACAAGTGCCGATACCCGCTCGGGATATGTCATCGCAAAAGAGTAAGCAAGCCTTCCTCCCATAGAATACCCAATCAATTTCACTTTGTGAAGTTTTAATTGATCAAAAATCTCGGCAAGGTCAGAAACTTGCCGGCTTGTGCTGTATCTTTTCCCATTCAGCGGGGCATCGGTTTCCCCATGCCCTAAACAATCAATTTTGATCAAACGGGAATCAGGCAGCATTTCATCAAGAAAAGTCCATGATTGTTTGCTGCCGGTAAACCCGTGCAGACAGACGACGGCTTCGGAAGCATTCGGTCCCCCGTCTGCCACTGCATATCGGACACCATCTGATACCGTTATGTTTACAGTTCCCATTGTTTTTTCACTTCCCGCACAGCCTCATTCAGCATATCGCGATGAAGCTGGACTCTTGATTGGCGATCCGTTTTGATTTCAATCAAATGGAGTCCGGGCTTGTCTGCCTGCGGCGCGTAAGCTGTTTTGAATTCATCCCAAGAAGCCGGGCATGAATACGTTCCGCCGTAAAGTGCAGCCGCATGCTTGAAATCGAGCCCTGTCGGTGTGCCGAACAAATCTTCAAAGTGTGTCTTCTCAGAAGCCTGCGGCAAAAAGGAGAAAATCCCTCCTCCGTCATTATTGACAAGAATCACAGTAAGAGGAATACCCAGCTTTTTGGCCGCCAGCAAGCCGTTTAAATCGTGATAAAAAGATAAATCTCCAATCACAAGGGTAACAGGCGCTTTTGTTCCTTCACATACCCCCATGGCAGAGGAGACGACACCGTCTATCCCGTTTGCTCCCCGGTTTGAATAAATCCGGAAAGGGCGGTCCTGCTTTTCAAAAAACGTATCAACATCCCTGATCGGCATGCTGTTTCCCACAAACAGCGAGCTGTTTTCAGGCACAAGATGCTGAAGGATTCGATAGAGATTGCCTTCAAACGAAACATCTTCACTGCTGATTGTTTGCAGATGCTCGCGGAACCGCCCATTGACAAACTGCCACTTTTCCAGCCACTCTGAGGATCTGGCAGCAGCAGTAAGGCCTGCCATGATCTCCTCAGCAAAAACAGACGCATTACAATGAATCATATGCGCGCTTGCCTGTGTCGGGTCTCTCCACCCTCCATCCTCGTCAATCACTATTTGCTGAATCGCAGGATCATCCTTAAGCCATAAGAAAACCGGTTTTGAAACAGGCATCGGTCCAAACCGAATGACAACATCAGGACGAAGTTTCCTCTTCAGCTCATCATCTTTTAAAAACGAATCATACGCATCAATAACAGTGCTTTTATCATGAACACCATTCCGCAGATTAGACAGCGGATCCGCTAAAATTGGATACTGAAGCGCTTTTGACAGCGCAATAATGTTTTCCTTATCCGCATCACTATGGAGCTCTCCGCAGACGATCATTCCTTTTTCAGCCTCTGCGAGCATCTCAGCCACATCAGACAGGGACTCTCGGTCAACAGACTGCGTACCCGTTTTCACAGACACATGACGGCCTGTTCTCATTCTTCCAAACGGCTCATCTGAAAGATCCGGCATCAGCGGTTCGCGCAGCGGCACATTCACATGGACAGGCCCCATCGGGCGCTTTTGTGCTTCTCCGGCAGTGCGGCTTGCCAGCGTTCGGATGTATCTCAGCATTTGCGGAGACTCTTCAGGAAGAGCAGAGTCTGTGAAAAAATTAACAAAGTTACCGAATAAGAAGTGCTGATTAATAGCCTGCGGTGCGCCTACTTCGCGCAGCTCATGAGGCCGATCAGCAGTTAACACAATAATAGGCACCCTTGAATAATGGGCTTCAACCACAGCCGGATAAAAGTTGGCCGCGGCTGTTCCAGATGTACAGATCAATAGTACGGGACGCTGCTTCGCTTTTGCCAAACCTAAGGCAAAAAATCCGGCAGATCTTTCATCAATTTGGACATGGACGCTGATATCGGGATGCGCAGCACAAAGAACAGCCAGCGGTGTAGATCTTGAGCCTGGACAAACGACGGCGTCCGTAATTCCGGAAAGGGCGAATTCATCAATAAAACTTCCGATGTAATGAGTAATCGGGTTGACTGTCAACGCCTCTCACCTCCTAATGCAGAGATCATCGGCTTCAATTTAATCTGTGTTTCTTCATATTCCGAGATTGGTTCCGAGTCTTCCACAATACCGCACCCGGCAAACAGCCTTGCTGTGCTTCCTTCGATGAGCCCTGAACGAATGGCTACCGCGAATTCCCCGTTATCCTGGCTGTCAATCCATCCGATAGGGGCCGCATACCAGCCGCGAGACATCGGTTCAATCTCCCTGATCACGTCAACAGCTTTTTCCTGAGGTGCTCCCCCAAGCGCCGGAGTGGGATGCAGCTTCTCAATTAAGTCAAAAATTGAAGCAGACTCGCGCAGCTGTCCGACAATCGGCGTAAACAGGTGCTGAACGCTTTTTGTTTTGTACAAAACAGGTCCATCAGGCTTTTCAACCTCTGAACAGCTTGATACAAAAGCATTATGAATCATACCTACCACAATATCATGCTCAAGCAGGTTTTTCTCATCGTTTAATAATTCAAGGCCTATCCGGCGGTCGTCTTCTTCATTCACGCCTCGTTTAATGGAGCCTGCCAGACAGGAAGACATGACAGTGCCGCCGTCTCTTTTGATCAGTCTTTCCGGAGACGCGCCGACAAAAGTTTTGCCTTCTTGTTCAATTGCAAAAACATAGCTTGTCTGCTGATCGTCCAGAAGCGTTTTAAGCACCGGTTCAATTTGGATTGGACCGTCAAACGTGAGCAGCAGCTCTCGGGCAAGAACAACCTTATCATATTGTTTCTCTTTAATTTGGCTTGTGGCCGTTTCGATTGCTTTCAGCCAATCATCCTTATCCAGCTCTTCGGCTGCTGCAATCACAGCCTGATCTTCTTGCTTGAAATCGGGAACCATAAATTCCGCCGCAAAAGCTTTTAAACCTTCTAAAACAGCTTCTGCGTCTTCTCCTCCGCTTACCCATCTGTTAACTGTTAAGAACGGGCCTTCAGCAGTCATCGTCAGCATAAGCGCAGGCACAAAGAAATCCCCTTCCGAGAAATGGTCCCATTGTGAACCTCTTTCTTCGCAAGGGTCAAAAGAAAATCCTCCGAATAACACAGGTCCCACTGCAGAATGCTGCAGCTTTTCTTCTTCATAAATATGAAAAGCCGTCTTTTTAAAGCGCTCCCATTGTTCAAAAACCTCACGATACCGCTCGCTGTTTTTTTGATTTGTCTGGAAAACCGCTTCTTTGCCAAGACCGACTATTGTCAATTCACTTTCAGGATCTGACCAAAAAAATCGATTGCCTGTATATTTTTTTGCTCCGTAATTGAAAAATGATAGAGGGTCAAGAGACTCGATTTGTCTCGAATAGCTTATTAAGACAGCATGGTTGACTTCTTTGGCTTTATGTAATGCATGTAGAACTTCCTTTCGGAACGTACGCTGCACCGTTGTCACCATGAGACATTCCTCCATAATCCTTAAAATGCTTTTAATACCATACACCTGTGTCTCCTTTGTGTCAAACACAGATCATGCAGTCCAAATGGCCTGCCTTACCTATTATAAACCTAATTTCAGAAATGAAAAAGAAACAAAGCTTAAATTTCTTTCTCCACTGATAGCAAAGGTTGTATCCGCTTACCATAAAAGGAAAACCTCCTATATTCCTCCACCCGCCATTTATGAAAGTTCTCAGGCGATCTGTTCATACTAAAGGTATGCATCACAGAGAAACGAGGCGATCACATTGCTTACGAAAGAACAGCTTCAGCATTTAAAAAATGAACTGGAACAAACGAAAAAAGATATCTTAAACCGTTTCAAAGACAATGATCATTTTCAGCTTAATTCAGCCTTTCCTTATGATTCGTGGGGTGAGCTTTCGGCATACGACAACCATCCCGGCGATCAGGCGACAGAACTTTACGAGCGTGAGAAAGACATCGCTCTAGACTTGCATGAGAGAGAACACCTTCGGGACATTGAGCATTCATTGAAGGCGATAGAAAACGGTACGTATGGCATTTGTGAAGTCAGCGGAAAGGAAATCCCTTTCGAACGACTTGAAGCGCTTCCGACTGCCACAACCCTCGCGGAGTATTCGTCACAGGACGTGGTTTCCAAAGACCGTCCGATTGAAGAAGAAACACCATTCGGGCAATTTGAATTTGATGATGATGAAGAAATCAGAGCGCCATATGACAGTGAGGATTCCTATCAGGATGTCGAAAAATATGGGAACTCACAAACGCCGCAGGATATGGAAAACCCTCCGCTCAGCTATGATGATATGACGATGAATGCCGAAGAGAATATCGGCAATACGGAGTCTTACGAAAATTTCATCGCTACAGATATCACTGGAAAAGAAATTACCGTTTATCAAAGCAGAGCCCATGAGCGCTATGAAGAAGAACTTGACGAAGAGGGAATCATGACCACATTCGGCGATCTCCACGCTGATTGAACCCCCGATTATTGGGGGTTCTTTTCCGTTTTCAGCATATCGTAAATCAGCTTCAGATAATCCTTTTGCAGGCCGATGTCATACCGCTCGCCCTCTAGCAATTTCCCGTATACGGTACATGCCCCGAGCGAAGCTTTTATCGCATCCGTTACCTGCACTTCTCCTCCGCTGTCAGCTTCTAATGCCTCCAGCTCATTAAAAATATCCGGTGTGAAAATATAACGCCCTGCTGCTGCAAAATGAGACGGAGGGTTTTGTTTAGGCTTTTCCACAATATCCTGTATGCGATAAAGCCCTTTTTCAACAGGCTCCCCTTTTATCACCCCGTAATGATGTAAATCCTCCGTTTTTGTTTCTTTTAAGCCGATTACACTGGACTGATATTTCGTATATGCTTCAATCAGCTGCCCCAAAGCCGGCTGATTGGCGGAAAAAATCAGATCATCTGGCAAAACGACGGCAAAAGGCTCTCCGCCTGCAAATTGCTTTCCGAAAGAAATGGCGTCGCCAAGACCCTTTGCATAAGGCTGCCGCACATAGTGAATCCGTATATCCGGAATGGGATGCTCTCTAAGCAAATGCAGTTTATTCTTAGAGGCCAAAAAAGCCTCAAGTGCCAAAGAGGAATCAAAATAGTCGACAATCAGATTTTTATGGCTCGATACAACCATCAAAATGTCCTCAATGCCTGACTCCTTTAATTCTTCAACAAGATAATGAATCACAGGCTTAGATCCTACCGGAAACATTTCTTTCGGAATCACCTTCGTCACCGGCAGATTTCTCGTGCCGAATCCGCCTGCAGGAATGATCGCTTTTTTTATCATGGTATTTTCCCCTCAGCTCATGTTTATTACATGATATTCCAAGAGCGCATCCCGATGTTTGTACATCTGAAATTAGGCGGAAGCAACTGGGCAGAAAGCGGAATCACGAACCAGCCCTTTTTTAATAGGATATTGATATATGACCAGTAATCTTGTAAAGGAGCTCAGGTGATGAAAATTTGTGTGGTTGGCGCCGGGTATGTCGGTTTAACCCTATCAGCGGCACTGGCATCCATCGGACATGACATGATATGCACAGACAAAGACGTCAAAAAAATCGGGCAGCTGAAAAAAGGAGTCATTCCCTTTTACGAGCCTGGGCTTTCAGATGCAATACTTCGTTGCGGCAATCTCTCGTTTTCTTCTGAAGTGAAATCGAGCATGGAGGAATGTCCCGTTATTTTTATCGCAGTCGGAACTCCGCCGCGTTCGGACGGATCAGCTGATACGAAAGCCCTGCAGTCCGTCATCGGTGATTTAAGCGAGGCGATCCGATCGTATAAAACCATTATTACGAAAAGCACTGTTCCGCCCGGGACAAATGAAAACATAGCAAAACAGCTGATTGCCTCCGGAGTGTCTAAAAACCTCTTTAATATCGTATCCAATCCGGAGTTTCTGCGGGAAGGCAATGCCTTATATGACATGCTGCATCCTGACAAAACAGTCATCGGTGTTCAGGAAGAAGATCACGTATCGGCAGCCATCGTCAAATCCATTTACAAACACATTGATACCCCTTTTATCGTTACAAGCTTAGCGGGAGCAGAGCTGATCAAATATGCCAACAATTTCTTTTTAGCGGCCAAAATTTCGTTTATTAACGAAATGGCCCGCATATGTGAAGCCTATCAATCAGATATCTCAGATATTTCCCGCGCTATCGGTCTAGACCCAAGGATCGGGAAGCACTTTTTGCAGGCAGGCATCGGATACGGAGGCTCTTGTTTTCCAAAGGATCTGCAGGCGCTGCAATTTGCTGCCCAGGAAAAAAACACGGAGACCTTCCTGCTCCGGGCCGTGCAGCACATTAATGACACCCAGCTTGGCCTGTATATCAAAAAAATACAGTCATTCTTCGAAACACTTCAAGGCAAGAAAGCGGCTGTACTCGGCATTTCCTTCAAACCGAATACTGATGACATCCGGAATTCTCAGGCTGTCAGACTGATGGAAAGGCTGGCGGAGCTGGGATGTGATGTTCATGCATATGATCCTGAAGCTGTACTTCCAGAACATTTGCGGCAACATGTAACTCAGCATTCTCAAGCTTTTGATGCGATCGAAGAGAGTGACTTTTTATTTTTGGCGACAGAATGGTCTGAGTTTTTAGCGTTTGATTGGAAAAAGGCTGCAGATATCATGAAAGGGCGTCTTGTGATTGACGGACGCAACGTACTAAAAAAAGAACTGATCGAGGCTTGCGGCCTGATCTGTACGGGAGTTGGCCGTCCATGAAAATACTCGTCACAGGAGCAGCTGGCTTTATCGGCTCCCACCTCTGCGAAGAATTACTAAAAGATAAGAAACATAACGTTATCGGAATCGATGACTTTATCGGTCCTACTCCATTTTCCTTGAAATTAAAAAACCTTAAAAACCTGCTGCCGGAAAAGCGATTTACGTTCATAAAGGAAAATCTGCTGACAGCCGATCTTGCTCCCTTACTGGAAGGAGTGGACGTCATCTTTCATTTGGCGGCCATACCGGGTGTCCGCTCAAGCTGGGGCAATCATTTTCACCCATATGCCGCACATAATATCCAAGCGCTCCAAAGGCTCCTCGAGGCGTGCCGGGAACATTCTATTCAAACGTTCGTCTTTGCATCCACCTCTTCCGTCTATGGCGAAAAACAAGGAAAAGTCAGCGAAAACACGTCGCTTTCTCCTTTATCTCCGTACGGGGTAACAAAGCTTACGGGAGAAAAGCTTTGCCATGTGTATAAACAGAGCTTTGGCATTCCAATTGTGATTCTCCGTTTTTTTACCGTATACGGGCCAAGACAGCGGCCGGATATGGCTTTTCACCGGCTCATTAAGCAGCACCTTCAGCAAAAGCCGCTTACCATCTTCGGTGATGGGCAGCAGTCAAGAGATTTCACTTATATCAGCGACTGTGTCAAAGGCATCACCGCTGTTCTTGGGAAACCCCACCTTATTGGTGAAACAGTAAATATCGGCGGCGCAGAGCGTGCCTCAGTCTTAAAAGTTGTCTCCCTCATTGAGGATATTTCCGGGAGAAAAGCAACACTGCACTTTTCGGACAAAATAGCAGGGGAACCGAGCAACACGTGGGCGGATATTTCAAAAGCAAAACAGCTCTTGCATTATGATCCCGCCACATCCTTAAAGGATGGCTTGACCAACGAAATCGCCTATTTATCGTCGCTGTATCAGGGGGAATAAAAATGAAGCTTGCCTTTATCTGTACAGAAAAGCTGCCAGCGCCCGCAGTACGCGGCGGCGCTATTCAAATGATGATTGACGGTGTCACGCCCTATTTCAGCAGCAGGTACGACCTGACCATTTTTTCAATAGAAGATCCAGCGCTTCCAAAAAGAGAAACAAAAGACGGCGTACATTATATCCATCTGCCAAAAGAACATTACCGCGAGGCGGTAGCCGAAGAGCTGCGAGCCTCTTCCTTTGACCTCATTCATGTGTTCAACAGGCCTTTAAATGTCTCTTTATATAAAAAAGCCTCACCAAACAGCAAGATCGTTCTGAGCCTGCATAACGAAATGTTTTCTGAAAAAAAGATGACCTTCGCGCAAGGAAAAGAAGTACTCGACAATGTCTCCATGATCACAACTGTGAGCGAATTTATTAAACAAACCGTCATTGAACGTTTCCCTGAAGCCGAGGACATCACAAAAGTTGTGTATTCCGGCGTTGATTTAAACTCTTATCCGCCCGTCTGGACGATGAAAGGCTCGGCTGTCAGAAAAACATACCGGAAAAAATACGGTATTGAAGATAAAAAAGTTATTTTATTCGCCGGCCGCTTAAGCCCAACAAAAGGACCTCACCTTCTCATTCACAGCATGAGAAGGATTTTGCAGCAGCACCCTGATGCTGTATTGGTCATAGCAGGCGGGAAGTGGTTCAGCGATGACAGCGAAAACCAATATGTAACCTATCTGCGCACGCTGGCGCTGCCATACAGAGACCACATAATCTTTACAAAATTCATTCCCGCAGACGACATCCCAAACCTTTTTCTGATGGCAGATGTATTTGTGTGCAGCTCTCAGTGGAACGAACCCCTCGCCCGTGTGAATTATGAAGCAATGGCGGCCGGCACGCCCTTAATTACCACAAATCGGGGCGGAAACGGTGAAGTCGTAAAAGACGAAGTCACCGGCCTTGTCATCGACAGATACAACAAACCTTCTTCATTTGCAAAAGCAATTGACAGAGCCTTTACAGATCAAGAATTAATGAGCAAAATGACAAAAAACGCCCGACAGCATGTAGAAGCTTTATTTACCTTTACCCATGCGGCCAAAAGGCTCAATACTGTTTACCAATCCGTTCTCACTCCGAAAAACAAACAATTTCCGCCGCCTTTTCTGACGCAAAATTTTGATTTATCATCTATCAATCAGCTTTTTGTGAAAGCAAAAACATAAAACCTACAGCTCGTGTTGCAAAACGGGCTGTTTTTTTGCTGCAGAAAACATGAAAAAAGGCATAAATGTGACTTTATGCCTTGCGCTTTACGGTTTGAGAAAACCATGGAGCTGGTTTAGATTCACTTGGAAGAATGATGATTTCCACTTTAGCTTCTTCCGCTAAGTCTGGTTCTTCATCTTCCTCCTCTTCTTCATATGGGGGCACTGAGCGTTTCGAATCACGCTCCTCCTCAGGCTCCAGAGTGGTTTCGAATTTCGTTTCTTCTTCATCATCGACGATTTTGTGATCTGTTTCCTTTTCCTTCGTTTCTTCTTGATATTCTTTCGGTGCATTGATGTGAGGGAGCTCTCGAATGCTGCCCACATCTAAATGCTTCTCCTCTTCTTCCTTCTCAGCTGAGATTGAGTCATGAGCCTGCCATCCCATCGGTCCAGGCGGTGTAAATACGAATTGGTCGAGATCTAGTTTAGAAATAAAGGCTTTTTGTCTCGATGACCTCATGTCAATTCGCCTCCCGATACGCTTTTATCTTTTTATACAGTTCCGGCAGTTTATCCAAAAACGAATCTTTAGATTCTTCAACAGAAATCATGTTTTGCAGCGCCCAGTTATATTTCTCATCTGACCACGTTTTCTTTTGCTTCAAATAATATTTGTGCCCGATTGCACAGAACAAATGCGGAAACGCGAGATCAATCCAAAGTACCTCGTACTGTTTTTCTGTGAGCGGATACACTGCGTCGTAGGACGCAAGCAGTGCAACCATGAAATCAGTATCCCATACAGAAAGCTTAACCATCACTTTATTCAGCAGAATACGAAGGTCTCTTGACGGCAAATCGTAGGTAATCGAGTGAAGCTCCTTTAAAAAAGGCTCCCCTTCGATCTCAGTCAAACGTGCCAATGTAAAATCCTGAAAACAGAATCCGCCATGCTCGAGCGTCTCTTTTGTCCAGGTTTCGTATTCTGAGTCATCAAGCGCTCTGAGAGCTTCTTTTCCTCTTGCCAGCATTTTATCAGCATGTTTTAAGAAAGTTTGCGAAAATACGTCATCAGGATAGGATGCTGCGATCTGCATATTCCCTTCAAGTTCCTGCAGCTTCCAACGGTACAATTTGTGCCATTTTCCCAGCCTGCTTCTCTTCTTGCTTTCATCTGTGCAAACATATCCTTTTGAGGCATGATGAAAATGGCCGGCAAATGACATGACTTTTTTCATTTGCTCTGCATCATAGTAAATCATTTCTTTTCCTGTCACTTTGTCATATAAGCTGTAAGAAACCTGATCCGTGCCCAAGCAGCTACCGCCATTTTTTGTTTGATGAATCGGCGCTATCGGCAGCCCTTTCTCTTGTAAATGGGCGTGTGCCTGAGTGATAAAAAGCATCCGCTCCGGTTTCATTTGCGCTTCTTTTAGCAGCTTTGGGCCATGATCAGTTTCGACTTCCCAGATTTTGCGCCCGCTTTTGTTCGATTTCAGCGCCACATGGTCGATATGAAACGGATAATAACTGAGAATTTCGGACACAATCTGTTCTTCATGCTCTTTTTGGTACACTCTGTTCACCCCTTCTATCTGTTCTTTTCATAGACGCTGAGCAGATTTTCAGCCACCCTCTGCCAGCCAAAATTGCTTTCTGCCTCACGGCGGCTGTATTTCCCAAGCCGTTCCCGCTTTTCCGAGCTGCTCAGCAAATCATTGATACGTTCGGCATATTGTTTAGGATTTTCAAAGTCATGAATGATGTAGCCGTTTTTCCCTTCCTCTATGACCTCTGGATTGCCTCCCCGATTGCTTGTAATAATAGGAAGTCCCGCAGCCATCGCTTCATAATGCACCCTTGCTAAAGGCTCCTGCCATTGCGAAGAGCATACAAATACATCTGACATGGTATAAAGGCGCGGAATGTCCTTTGGCTTCACAAATTGAATAAATGTGACATGATCCTTTTGCATCGCACCAAGGGTATGAAGATGTTTGACATAGTTATTTAATTCATTATCTCCGAACCATTTTGACCCGATAAACACCATCATGACATCGGGGTGCTCCTCAATGATGTCCGGCAAAGCTTGCAATAATATGTGCGGGCCTTTGACTTTGCTAAGCCGGCCGACAAACAAGACGATTTTTTTGCCGTGAAGCCCCAGCTCGCTACGCATCTCTTCGCGAGCCCGCTGCCCTTCATTCGTCCAGCGAGGGTGGTACGTTTTTAAATCCACACCAGAATACACCGTTTTTGTTTTTGATCGTGCTGACGGAAAACGGCTTGTGATCGTCTGTCCGATATAATCGCTGACCGTAACAATCTGCGCTACGGAGTCGATGCAAATCTCGCCTTCCGCCTGGCTGATTTTATCGTAAGCGAACATTTCATTGTGAACGCTTAAAATAAAAACAGCATCCGGCGCCTGTTTCTTCAATTTCGGAACCCAGCTTGGGCGATTACAAACATGCACAAGATCAAAACGGCTCTTTTTCAGCTCTGCTCCAACGGCTTCTTCATAACGGTCTTCATCCAAATGCACATAATGGACACCGTCTACCTTCTCTCTATCAGCGAGATTCGGATCTTTAATAGAAAACACAGTCACCTCATGTTTTTTGGAAATTAAAGGGGCAACCGCTTCGAGGTAGATTTGAATGGCGCCTCCTCGAACCGATGGGACAGGGAGCTTCTCTGTGGCGATCAGTGCTATTTTCATACATAGCCTCCATTCCTGCATGATTTTTAACTAGTTAGAATCATGATACGGCTGAACAACCAACTTGTGCGGAATGGGACTGCCCTAAAAACAAAACGGGTAAACAACCAGATTCATCTATTAAATATAGTCAAATAACTCAATCATTTTTTCCTTTTGATTCATAAGGTAGGAGTAAAACAGGTAAGGATGTGTCCTTTAATGGCAGAAAACCATGAAGTCATTGAGGAGGGGAATTCATCAGAGCTTCCTTTATCAGCAGAAGATGCAAAAAAATTAACGGAGCTGGCTGAAAATGTGCTTCAAGGATGGGATGTGCAGGCTGAAAAAATAGACGTCATTCAGGGAAACCAGATGGCGCTTGTCTGGAAGGTCCACACAGACTCCGGCGCGGTTTGTCTAAAACGAATACACAGGCCAGAAAAGAAAGCGTTGTTTTCCATTTTCGCGCAGGACTATTTAGCAAAAAAAGGCATGAATGTTCCTGGCATACTCCCAAACAAAAAAGGCAGCCTATATTCCAAGCACGGCTCATTTCTATTTGTCGTATATGACTGGATCGAAGGAAGGCCGTTTGAGCTGACTGTAAAGCAGGACTTGGAGTTTATCATGAAAGGCCTTGCTGATTTTCATACAGCTTCCGTCGGATATCAGCCGCCAAATGGCGTTCCCGTATTTACCAAATTAGGTCGCTGGCCGAATCACTACACGAAACGATGCAAACAGATGGAAACGTGGAAGCTGATGGCGGAGGCGGAAAAAGAAGATCCTTTCTCACAGTTTTATCTTCAGGAGATAGATGGCTTTATTGAAGACGGGCTGCGCATCAAAGACCGGCTTTTGCAGTCGACCTATGTTCCATGGACTGAACAGCTGAAAAAAAGCCCTAACCTTTGCCACCAGGATTACGGAACCGGAAATACACTCTTAGGGGAAAATGAACAGATTTGGGTCATTGACTTAGATACCGTTTCATTTGATCTGCCTATTCGCGATTTGCGCAAAATGATTATTCCGCTTTTGGATACGACGGGCGTTTGGGATGAAGAAACATTTCATGTCATGCTGAACGCATACGAATCCAGAGCCCCATTAACTGAAGAACAAAAACAAGTCATGTTTATTGATATGCTGTTTCCTTACGAGCTTTACGATGTCATTCGCGAAAAATACGTCCGCAAGTCTGCTTTACCGAAGGAAGAATTAGAATCAGCTTTTGAATATGAACGCATTAAAGCAAACGCATTGCGGCAGCTTATTTAAGACCATCATTTCCCCCGCATATCGGGGGTTTGATCTTTATAAGATAAAGGGTAATTAAATACATGCGGAGGTTGCAAATATGAAAAAGATTGTCGGCGCTTTAGCCGTTTTTGTGATTACATATGCGCTGTTTTCAGCCGCAGGCTACCTGTTTCCTGTGGACCAAGAATGGTACAATTCATTGAAAAAACCGGACTGGACGCCAAGCGGAACTGCGATCGGCATCATTTGGGCCATCCTGTTTGCCCTGATCTCCCTTTCAGCAGCCATAGTATATGCTGCGTTTTCATTTAAAGGTGCGAAAAGCTTTTGGTTTACACTTTTGATAAATTACGTGCTGAATCAAGCCTTCAGCTATTTTCAGTTTACGCAAAAAAATCTGCTGGCTGCATCGCTTGACTGCCTGCTTGTCGCCATCACAGCAATCATATTACTGATCATTGCCAAAAAATACAGCAGAACCGCAAGCTATCTTCTTTTGCCTTATTTTTTATGGAGTGCATTTGCGACGTTCTTATCCTTTACAATCAATTCAATGAATCTGTGAACAAAAAAAGCCGCTTATACAGCGGCTTTTTCACATCATCGGCTTGATGCCCCAAATGTCCTTCGCATATTCCCGGATCGTGCGGTCGCTGGAGAAATATCCAGAATGAGCAATGTTTACAATCGAACGCTCAGACCATTTCCTTCGCTCTCGATAATCAGCTTGAATTCGCTCCTGCGCATCTGCATATGAGCTGAAATCCTTCAGCACAAAATACTCATCATTATGCGGAAGCAGCGAGTCAAAGATCGATTCAAATTCATCTGTTTCTCCTTCAAAAAAACCATTGATCAGCTGATCCGCTACCTGCCTGATTCTCCTGTCATGCTGATAATATTCCCTCGATCTATAGCCGCCGTTTTCCTGATAAGATAGAACCTCATCCGCCTTTAAGCCGAACGTGTAAATACAGTCAGGGCCCACCCGCTCAAGGATCTCGATATTTGCGCCGTCATGCGTGCCGATCGTCAAAGCCCCGTTCATCATAAACTTCATATTCCCTGTACCAGACGCTTCCTTGCTTGCGGTTGAAATTTGCTCACTTACGTCTGATGCCGGAAAAATTCGCTCAGCCATAGAAACTCTATAATTTTCTAAAAAAACAACTTTGATCAGCTGTTTGACCGCCGGATCATAATTGACTTTTTCTGCGACAGAATGGATCAGCTTAATGATTTTCTTGGCATAATAATAGCTTGGTGAAGCCTTTGCCCCGAAAATAAAGGTTTGCGGGTAGATTGAAAACCCCGAATCCTCCTTGAGGCGGTTATACAAATACATAATGTGAAGAACATTCAGCAGCTGCCGTTTATATGCATGAAGCCGTTTCACCTGTACGTCGAATATGCTGTCAGGGTTCACAACCACCCCGGCCGTGCAAAAAATCAAATCGGCAAGCTCTTGTTTTTTCTTGCTTTTGTTGTTTTGAAACTGTTCAATAAATGCAGGATCAGTGGCGTACGGTTCTAAACGGATCAGTGATTCCGGCTGTTTGACCCATTCATCGCCGATCGCCTCTGTAATGATGGCAGACAAGCCTGGATTCGCTTTTAACAGCCAGCGCCTGTGGGCAATTCCATTCGTCTTATTGTTAAAACGATTCGGAAACAGCAAGTGAAAGTCGCGCATCTCCCTTTCCATTAATATATCGGAATGTATTTTTGCAACGCCATTTACACTGTAACTGCCTACTATGGCCAGATGAGCCATTTTGACAACACCATGCGCTGTAATCGCCATGTCCTCTATCCTTTTCCAGTCTCCCGGATACTTTTCCCAAACTGCGCGGCAAAACCTCTCATTGATCTCTTCAATAATCATGTACATTCGCGGGAGCAGCGGCTTAAACAAATGAATCGGCCATTTCTCGAGCGCTTCTGACAATGTTGTATGATTTGTATAAGAAATCGTATGTACAGTGATATGCCAAGCTTCTTCCCAGCTCATGTTCTCTTCATCGAGCAAAATCCGCATCAGCTCAGGCACCGCAAGCGCAGGGTGAGTGTCATTAATATGAATGCTCACTTTTTTATGCAGGCCGGATAAAGATTTATGTGTTTTTCGGTAATTGTTCACAATGCTTTTTAAGCTTGCGCATACTAAAAAATACTGCTGCTTCAGACGTAAAATTTTCCCCTCATCATGGGTGTCATCGGGATATAAGAATTCAGAAACCGCTTCTGTTTCCCGCTTATAAGACAAAATATTACCGCCGTGATAATGCGCATAGGGCTCGGCGTTCCAGAGTCTTAACGTGTTGACAGTGCCCGTTTCATAGCCGATGACCGGGATATCATAAGGAACAGCGGTAACAATTGTCGCTTGTTCGTGGCGAAAATGCAGGCGCCCGCTTTTTTCTGTCATATGGACTTCGCCCCAAAACGGCACGTCCACTGCTTGATCCGCATTCCTTACTTCCCATACGTTCCCGTTTTTCAGCCATTGCTCAGGCAGCTCCACCTGATGCCCGTCTACAATTTTTTGCTCAAACAAACCATGCTTATAACGTATGCCCATGCCGTGCCCAGGCAGGTTCAACGAAGCAAGCGAATCTAAAAAGCATGCGGCCAAGCGGCCAAGCCCGCCGTTGCCGAGACCTGCATCGTTCTCTATCTGAAGGATCTCCTCTAAATTGATGCCGATTTCCTTTAAACCAGCTTCTACAACATCACGAACACCAAGATTCATTAAGTTTTGCTCAAGGAGCTGACCGAGCAGAAATTCGATTGATAAATAATATGTCTGCTTCCCGGAATTTGATCTGCTTTTTTCATTCGTTTCGATCCAATCAGCGCTGATATACTCTCTGACCATATTGCCCAACGTTTTATATTGATCCAGCTTGGCAGAATCTTTAAAGCTTTTTCCGCACGTCATTTCCAGACGCTTTAAAAATAAGTCTGCAAAGCGTTCTTTACTCGAGAACATCCCGTCCACTCCTTGTCACCTGCTCGAAAATACGCTGATACTCTTTAGCCGACTTCCCCCAGCTGTAATCTGCATTCATAGCGGTCTTCACGATGCTCTTCCATACATCCTGTTGGCAATAAAACGACAGCGCCCTTTCTATCGTAAATTTCAGATCATGCGCATTAAAGGCGGAAAACGTAAAGCCATTGCCCGTTCCCTCTTCCTCCTGATAGGCACGGACAGTGTCGTAAAGACCGCCCGTTTCCCTGACAATCGGAATGGCGCCATATTGAAGAGCAATGAGCTGCCCCAAACCGCACGGCTCAAATTTCGACGGCATCAAAAACATATCAGAGCCCGCATAAATTTGATGGGCTAGCGGCTCATCAAACCCGATATAAGCCCGGCACTTCTCATGAAAAGCAAATTCTGCATACCGGAAATAATCTTCAAATTCACGTTCTCCTGTGCCTAGCACAACCAGCTGTATGTCTTGCTCCTCAAGAAGTTCGTGCATAATTCTGCGGACAAGATCAAGCCCCTTTTGTTTAGTGAGCCTTGTCACCATACTGATCAGCGGAATATCGTTTTTCTCTGGAAGCCCCATCCGCTGCTGAAGCTTCGTTTTGTTTTCCAGCTTGCATGCAAGATCCCCTGAATCGTATTGCGCCTCTATATAAGGGTCGCTTTTCGGCTGATAGAACGTATCATCAATGCCATTTAATATGCCGGTTACATCATCTTCCCTATATTGCAAAACCTGTTCCAACTGCTCACCATAATACGGCGTCATGATTTCATTTCTGTAAGTGGGGCTCACAGTTGTCACATGATCAGCCGCAATGATGCCCGCTTTCATAAAATTAACAAATCCGTTGCATTCTAACCTTTCATAATGAAAATGATCCATCTCAAGACCCAGCAAGTCATGTGTGACATCAGGAGGGAATATGCCTTGAAACTGCAGGTTGTGGATCGTGAGCACGCTTTTCATCCGTTCATAAAAAGGATGTTTTCTGTACTCCTCTTTCAGCAAATAATTGACCATCGCTGTATGCCAATCGTGAGTATGAACAATATCGGCTTGAACATTCACAACTTTGGCAGCCTCCAGCACAGCTCTTGAAAAAAAGGCAAACCGCTCACCGTCATCATAATGCCCGTACAACGAATCCCTGTTGAAATAGTACTCATTGTCGATGAAGTAATAATTCACATCATTCTCTGCCATATGTTCAATTCCGCAATATTGCTGCCGCCAGCCGACAGCTACGGTACACTCAGCCTGTTTTTTCATACGCTTTTTCCACGGTTCAGGTATTTGGCTGTACTTCGGCAGCATCACAGCTACCTCATTGCCTAATCGCGCAAGCGCCTTTGGCAGAGCACCTGCTACATCGGCAAGACCTCCTGATTTAACAAATGGGGTGCATTCAGACACAGCAAATAATATCTTCAAGAATTCATCAGCTCTCCTTGCACCAAACCTTTTCTTAATACAAGCGGCTGCTCAGCTGTTCCAGCAGCTTCCGTCGCCTTGCCGATTTTAACGTCCTTATCAGAAATGACCTGCTCAAGAAGGCAATCCTCGCCAATCTGCGTTTTTTGCATAATAATGCAGTTTTTCAGCTTCGTACCCTTTCCGACATGGACCGCCCTGAACAAAATGCAGTTTTCAACCTCTCCTTCAAGCACACAGCCGTTTGCCACCAAAGAATTTTTGACAGTGCTGTGCTTTCCGTATTTCGTAGGCGGCTCATCCTTCACTTTTGTATAGATCGGCTGCTGCGGCAAAAACACCTGCTGCCAAAAACGAGGCTGAATGAGCTCCATACTGTGGGTATAATATTTTTCCACCGAATCAATGACAGCGGCATAACCTGAATATTCATAAGGGCAAATGGTCAGGGCGGAAGATTCCTTTTCAACAGCCTCCTGAATGGTTTTATAGCCTTTTTCGCTATGTCCGTAGATCAGATCCTTTAAAAGCGTTGTTGACATGATATAGATTTGCAGCGACTGGCCGTCCTGAAATACCTCGGTGACGTCGCAGCCAACCTCCTGATGGCGTTTCAGCACATATTGAAATTGAATGTTGCATACGGTATGGCTGTTGGAGATAACAGCATATTGCTGCGTGCTTCTGTGGAAGTAATCTAGATGGTCCGAAAACTGGCGAAAGGAACCGAATTCATCGTATTCGTGATGAAGATGGGGAGACGGAAAAAAAAAGAGGCCGTCCTTTTTCCGGTGCAAATCCCATTCCTTACCCGCCCCAAGGTGATCCATGAGCGAACGGTAACGATACTTCGGAAAAATTGCAACACTCCTAATATCCGCATTCACCATGTTGGAAAGCATAAAATCAATCAGTCGGTACCTGCCGGCAAAAGGGATCGCCCCGAGCGACCGCTGTGCTGTTAAATCCTGAAGAGAATGCTTATATGTGGTTTCATCTATAACACCTAACATTTGATTATTGAACACTGACTCTGCCCCCTCTTCAGTAATTAAATCAATTCTTTTTCTACAAATTCCTCTGAAACGAGCAGCACCTCTTCAATGTCTTTTTCGGAACGAATCACTGCGCCATCCGGCAGCACCATCCCATTAGGAACAATGGCATTTTCAATGACTACATGCTCCCCAATCGTCACATCCGGCATTATGACGGATGATGTAACAGTCGTATGCTTACCAACAGTCACACCTTGAAAAAGAACGGAGTGAGACACATTTCCATATACAACACAACCTTCGTTCACAAGCGAATCTTGAACCTGCGCATCAGATGAAATAAATTGCGGAGGCTGATTTGGATTGACGGAGTAAATTTTCCATTTGCGTTCAAACAGCTTCAGCTCCGAGTCCTCTTTTAACAAATCCATATTGGCTTCCCACAAGCTCTGCACCGTTCCGACATCCTTCCAATATCCCTTGAACGGATAAGCAGAAAGCTTCTTTTTCTCTTCCAAAAGCAGAGGAATAATGTCTTTGCCGAAGTCGTGGCTAGAATAAGGGTTTTGATCGTCCATCTCAAGATACTGTTTCAAAAGCGGCCAATTGAATATATAAATTCCCATTGAAGCAAGATTGCTCTTAGGGAATTTGGGCTTTTCATCAAAATGTGTGATCGTCCCATCTGAATTGGCCTTCATGATGCCGAACCGGCTTGCTTCCTCCCAGCCCACTTCGATGACAGAGATGGTCACATCTGCTTTCTTTTCAATGTGATAATCAAGCATTTTGCCGTAGTCCATCTTGTATATGTGATCTCCTGATAAAATCAGTACATACTCAGGATCATACTGATTCAAATAATTGAGATTTTCATAAATGGCGCTTGCCGTCCCTTTATACCATTTGACTTCTGATGACTCGGCATAAGGGGGTAAAACCGTCACGCCGCCATTATATCTATCCAGGTCCCATGCACTGCCGATCCCAATATAGGAATTCAGCTCAAGCGGCTGATATTGCGTTAAAATCCCGACTGTGTCTATGCCTGAATTAGAACAGTTGCTTAGGGTAAAATCAATAATCCTGTATTTTCCCCCGAAAGATACAGCCGGTTTGGCCATATTTTTTGTTAATCCGCTGAGACGGCTGCCCTTCCCGCCGGCAAGGAGCATGGCTACACATTGTTTTTTCATCTTTTTATCTCTCCTCTTTTTTTAACCGCCCGTAAAATCGAGATGCCGTAAGGGGGGATGGTCATCGTGATATAACACGGTTTATGATGAAGTGCTCCCTTTTTAGCCGATAACGGCTTTTTGTTGATTTGCCCTGAGCCTCCATATGTTTCACTGTCACTGTTAAGCACTTCAATGTATTGAGTAAAAAAAGGAACTCCAACATCATATTGATGATAGACCACGGGTGTAAAATTACAAATGATGACAAGCGCCTCACCGTGCTTTTTGCCATAACGAATAAAAGAAAAGATTGATTGTTCGTCATTATGGACATCAATCCATTCAAACGATTGTGCACGATGGTCATGCTCATAAAGGATTTTGCTTTTTTGGTAAAAGCGGAGAAGATCTTGCGTAAAAACGCTGGCTTTCTGATGCATGGGGAAGGAGTCCAAAAACCAATCAAGCTGTTCTGTATCTTTCCATTCATCAAATTGGGCAAACTCTGATCCCATAAAGATCAATTTCTTTCCGGGATGCACTGTCATATAGCCCAGCAAAAGCCGATACTGGGCAAATTTCTGCCAGTAGTCGCCAGGCATTTTATTAAGAAGTGATTTTTTTCCGTATACGACTTCATCATGAGAAAACGGCAATACAAAATGTTCACTAAACGCATATAGTAATGAAAAAGAGATAAGCTGATGACAATGCCGCCTTTCTTCGGGCGGCGTCTCCATGTATTTCAGTACGTCATTCATCCATCCCATATTCCATTTATAATGAAAACCAAGCCCCCCTTCCTCAACGGCACCTGTCACTTGAGGCCATTCTGTAGAATCTTCCGCAATCATCATCACATGTGGATAAGCCTCTCTCATGGTTTGATTGAGTTTTTTTAAAAAATCAACAGCATATGGATTCGTGTGGCGTTCATCCTGATTTGGCCAATACAGGATATTAGCCACTGCATCAACCCTAAATCCATCTATATGATAGAATTCCGCCCAGTACAACGCATTCGAAATTAAAAAACTATGAACTTCCGGTTTCCCCAGGTCAAAGTTTGCCGTGCCCCATAACCAGTTCTCCCGATCACGTTCTTCTTTGTATTCATAAAGCGGTTCTCCATCAAACATATAAAGGCCATGTGCATCTTTACAAAAATGTCCGGGGACCCAATCCAAAATGACTCCGATATTTTGTTGATGACATTCATCAACAAACTTCATCAGATCATGCGGCGTGCCAAACCTGCTTGTCGGGCTGTAATACCCCGTTCCTTGGTACCCCCATGAACGATCATATGGATGCTCATACACCGGAAGCAGTTCAATATGGGTAAACCCATGCTCCTTGATATAAGGGATAAGCGTCTGACTTAATTCTTTATAGGAATAATGCCTGCCATCAGAATGCTTCTTCCAAGACCCAAGATGCAGTTCATAAATGAAAACAGGTTTTTCATACAGCGTCTTAGCCTTCTGTTTCTTTTGCCATTTTTGATCTTGCCAGCTGTACCCTTCCAAATCGTAAGTAAGTGACGCTGTGTTTGGTCTGACTTCTGAATAAATAGCGTATGGATCTGCCTTCAGCCTGATCTCACCGTTATTCGTCACGATTTCATATTTATATCGTTCCTTTTCTCCTATACCTGGAATAAATAACGTCCAAATGCCATTATCATTCACTCTGTGCATCACATGCTCTTCTCCAGACCAGCTGTTAAAATCTCCAGCCACTCGTACTTCCGACGCATGAGGCGCCCACACACAGAATTCATATCCGCTTTTGCCATTCAGCTCGCGGTAATGCGAGCCAAACAGCTGATAGCTTTTAAACAGACTGCCTTCGTGAAAAAGATAAACATCATGTGCTGTCGGGCTGGCAGCGGCCATGTAATCATCCTTTCTGACATCATAGTTTTCATTTATAGTATTTATTCGAAGAAATAAAAAAAAGCCCTTTCCTGAAAGCGCTTATACTTATAGACAATTAACTTCATTTTCTGAAGAAAAACGAAATATATGGAGATTTTTGTAGTCTGTTTTTAAAATAAAGAACAAAATCTAAGACATATCATGATTTAGAAAACAAAAAAACCTTGCAGGATATGCAAGGCTTCTGGATGACCCGTACGGGATTCGAACCCGTGTTACCGCCGTGAAAGGGCGGTGTCTTAACCGCTTGACCAACGGGCCGAAAATTATTATATCTGTAATCATATGGCGGAGAAGGAGGGATTTGAACCCTCGCGCCGCTTACACGACCTACACCCTTAGCAGGGGCGCCTCTTCAGCCACTTGAGTACTTCTCCATTTGGCTCCACAGGCAGGATTCGAACCTGCGACCGATCGGTTAACAGCCGATAGCTCTACCACTGAGCTACTGTGGAATACAAAAGTCATGGTGGGCCTGAATGGACTCGAACCATCGACCTCACGCTTATCAGGCGTGCGCTCTAACCAGCTGAGCTACAGGCCCATGACGATATAGAAATGGAGCGGGTGATGGGAATCGAACCCACGACATCAGCTTGGAAGGCTGAGGTTTTACCACTAAACTACACCCGCAATTTTTATTTGGGGCGATTGATGGGAATCGAACCCACGAATGCCAGAGCCACAATCTGGTGCGTTAACCACTTCGCCACAACCGCCAAAATATATTGATAAATGGTGGCTCGGGACGGAATCGAACCGCCGACACACGGATTTTCAGTCCGTTGCTCTACCAACTGAGCTACCGAGCCTAAGTATTTAAATGGCGGTCCGGACGGGACTCG
>Ga0153918_1000357_pt1 | contig 23791 bp, 20 predicted proteins | sample TSFL002MetaG_FD_104687 | JGI IMG/M metagenome (GOLD analysis project Ga0153918, IMG submission 104687) | Attine ant fungus gardens microbial communities from Florida, USA - TSFL002 MetaG | ecosystem: Host-associated > Fungi > Mycelium > Unclassified | place: USA: Florida, Paynes Creek Historic... | reverse complement strand
TCCGAGGATGCCGATACCGATCGCAGCACCGATTGCCGCCAGGCCCATCATCACAGCGGCAGCCATGTACAGCAGATCCATATTCAGGTTTTCCATGACAGTCTCCAGTTTGTTTCAGTTAAACGCTTAGTGTTGAGAAAAAAATCAATGTTCTTCAGACGCCATCGACAGATAGACAATCGTGAGGACCATGAAAATGAAAGCCTGCAACGAGATGATCAGGATGTGGAAAATGGCCCACGGCACATTCAGCACCCACTGCGACCACCACGGCAACAGACCGGCAATAAGGATAAAGATCAGCTCACCCGCATACATGTTGCCGAACAGTCGCAGACCGAGTGAAACCGGTTTGGACAGCAGGCTAACGCCTTCAAGGATCAGGTTGATGGGGATGAAGATCGGGTGATTAAAAGGCTGCAGCGTCAGCTCTTTCGCGAAGCCGCCTACACCTTTCATTTTGATGCTGTAGAACAGAATCAAAATAAATACGCCCAACGCCATAGACAGCGTGATGTTCACGTCCGCAGACGGCACGACGCGCAGCGCCGGCAGGCCCAGCCAATGCTCGCCGATATACGGCAGCAGGTCGATAGGCAGCAGATCCATGAAGTTCATCAGGAAGACCCAGACGAAAATCGTCAGAGCCAGCGGGGCGATAAGTTTGCTTTTACCGTGGTACATGTCGCGCACGTTGCCATCAACGAAGCCGACGACCAGTTCGATAGCAGCCTGCATTTTCCCTGGCACGCCGCTGGTGACGCTTTTCGCCACTTTGCGGAACAACACCAGGAAGATGAATCCCAGCACCAGAGAGAAAAACATTGAATCGATATTTAATGCCCAGAACGTCGCGGGAGCGTCGTGAGCATTCACTAACTCGAAGGTACGCAGGTCCAACTGAAGGTGCGTCAGATGGTGACCGATGTACTCTTGCGGAGTTTGAGTTTCTCCTGCAGCCATGATGCCTTTTACCCTTTGTTGTTAATTACCGCCGGTGCCAACATCTGAACCACCAGCACCGATAACCAGGTTATCCCAAGCGGCCAGAAAACCGCTCTGAAAACACCCAACGCCACAATGAGCAACACGATGGTTGCGATGACTTTGCCGATTTCGCCGAGAGCGAAACTCCACGCAACCCGTCCGGAAGCCGGGGATTGCCCTTGCAGGCGCCAGGCTAAAAACATGAACAACACGTTCGGCAGCCAGGCTGCCGCTCCGCCAGCCAGCGCAGAGACGCCCCATGTGACATCTTTCAGGGCAAAGAGAGCGCCGATGATGACCAGAGTCACCAGCTGGATAGCCAGCACGGTTCGGGCGAATTTCACACTGTAAAGAGACACTGACATGGCGCTGTTACTCTCCTGCCCCATAAGGGGTATGTCGCGTGTCGTATAAGACTGCCTTTACTCACTCGAGTCAAGCAGCAAAAGCCGTGCAAATTATACGGGCCGCACCTGCGATTTCAATCCGTAAGTAGCCAAAAGGTGAACAATTATTTAAATTTCTTTCCGAACGGCTATTTTTCTAAACATCGTCAGGTGGAATCAGCGACCGATTCAGGTGAAATTCCGCATTGGACTTGCGTTTAAAGCGTGCTTTAGATCACATTCTAAACACCCTGCCCCACTTCAAAATTGGTGACAAACAATATTGAAGGTTATTATATCACGCTTGAAAGCAATTAAATCAGTGAGTTGCAATTATCAGCGGGCTAAATCCGCGCTATTTTCGATAAAAACGGCGCATTGACAACCCAGAGTGCGTCAAGAACGTTAAATTGATATTACGCACGCGGAGTTATTACCCTGATATATTTTCCCACGTGATTATCTGCTCCCGCTTCGTTCACTGCAAAAGTGATCTTGCTGATAAATAAATGTGAATTAAACGTTAAATGTAACAGAGCTTTTCGGATAATTTCCGCCTCTGTTGTTAACCTTATTCCGCGGCCGTCACGATTAAAACGGGACGGCGCGATCGCATCGAATGCCTGGTTTTTAAACAGCGTCTGCAGTAAGCCAAACGCCGTCGCCAGGCTTAATCCCTGCGGCCTTCAGGGCTATTCGCGGGCGATCACCACCAGATGGCGCTCGCCGTCCAGTTCCGGCACGTTCAGCGCGTTCACCGAGACCAGGCGAAAACCGGCCGGCAGGCTGGCAATCTCCTCATCCGGACGCACCCCTTTCAGCGCATAAAAGCAGCCCTGAGCAGAAGGCAGATGGTGGCACCAGCTCACCATATCCTGCAGCGAGGCGAAGGCGCGGCTGATCACGCCGTCAAACGGCGGCTCGGAGGGAAACTCTTCTACCCTGCTCTGCACCGGCGCAACGTTGGTTAATCCCAGCTCATGCTGCACCTGGCGCAAAAAGCGCACGCGCTTGCCCAGGCTGTCGAGCAGCGTGAAGTGCGCCTGCGGCAGAACGATGGCGAGCGGAATGCCGGGCAGACCCGGTCCGGTGCCAACATCGATAAAGCGTTCGCCCTTGAGATGCGGCGCCACCACGATGCTGTCGAGTATATGGCGCACCAGCATCTGCTGCGGATCGCGCACCGAGGTCAGGTTGTAGGCCTTGTTCCACTTGTCCAGCAGGCCGACGTAGGCCACCAGCTGCGCTTTTTGTTGATCGGAGAGGGAAATACCGGCTGCCTTAAGCAGCGAAGTGAGTTTTGTGATCACAGCATGAGTCCAGTCAGCGGGGGCGAGCGGGACTCGCCCCGTTTCAGGTCAGGCGCTTTTGCGCAGCAGCCCTTGTTTTTTCAGGTAAATCAACAGAATCGAGATGGCCGCCGGCGTGATACCGGAGATGCGCGACGCCTGGCCGATAGAAGAGGGCTTATGATCGTTAAGCTTGGCGATCACCTCGTTCGACAGGCCGTTGACCTGACGGTAATCCAGCTCAGCCGGCAGCAGGGTGTTTTCATTGCGCAGCTGGCGATCGATCTCTTCCTGCTGGCGCGCAATGTAGCCTTCATACTTCACCTGAATCTCAACCTGCTCGGCCGCCTGCGCGTCAGCCAGCGACGGGCCGAAGCTCGGCAGCGCGGTAAGCTGAGCGTACGTCATTTCCGGACGGCGCAGCAGATCTTCGCCGTTCGCCTCTTTGGTCAGCGCGCTGTTGAGCAGCGTGTTAACTTCCTCGACGTTTTCCGATTTCGGATGCACCCAGAAATCGCGCAGACGCTGACGCTCCTGCTCAATCGCTTCCAGCTTCTGGTTGAAGCGCGCCCAGCGCGCGTCGTCCACCAGGCCCAGCTCGCGACCGGCTTCGGTCAGGCGCAGATCGGCGTTGTCTTCGCGCAGCATCAGACGATATTCGGCGCGCGAGGTAAACATACGGTACGGTTCTTTGGTGCCCAGCGTGCAGAGGTCGTCCACCAGCACGCCCAGGTAGGCCTGATCGCGACGCGGCGCCCAGCCCTCTTTGTCGGCGGCGTGACGTCCGGCGTTAAGGCCGGCCAGCAGACCCTGCGCGGCCGCCTCTTCGTAGCCGGTGGTGCCGTTGTTCTGGCCGGCGAAGAACAGCCCGTGAATATATTTGCTCTCCAGCGTCGGCTTGAGATCGCGCGGATCGAAAAAGTCATACTCGATCGCGTAGCCCGGACGAACGATTTTCGCGTTCTCAAGTCCCTTCATCGAGCGAACGATCTGCATCTGCACGTCGAACGGCAGGCTGGTAGAGATGCCGTTCGGGTAAACTTCGTTGCTGGTCAGCCCTTCCGGCTCAAGGAAGATCTGATGCGCGTTGCGATCGGCGAAGCGCATGACCTTGTCTTCGATCGACGGGCAGTAGCGCGGGCCGATCCCTTCGATGATCCCGGCATACATCGGGCTGCGATCGAGGTTATTGCGGATCACCTCATGGGTCTGCTCGTTGGTATAGGTGATCCAGCAGGGAACCTGCTGCGGATGCTGCGACGCATCGCCCATGAACGAGAAGACCGGCATCGGGTTATCGCCATGCTGCGGGCTGAGCACGGAGAAATCGATGGTGCGCGCGTCGATGCGCGGCGGCGTACCGGTTTTCAGACGGCTGACGCGCAGCGGCAGCGCACGCAGACGTTTCGCCAGCGGAATCGACGGCGGATCCCCGGCGCGACCGCCGCTGTAGTTATCCAGCCCGATATGAATTTTGCCGTCGAGGAAGGTGCCGACGGTGAGTACTACCGCCTTCGCGCGGAATTTCAGGCCCATCTGGGTGACGGCGCCGACCACGCGATCGTTTTCCACGATAAGATCGTCTACCGCCTGCTGGAAGATCATCAGGTTGGGCTGGTTCTCCAGCGCGGTGCGTACCGCCTGGCGATACAGCACGCGATCCGCCTGCGCACGAGTAGCGCGCACCGCCGGACCTTTGCTGCTGTTTAGTATCCTAAACTGGATACCCGCTTTGTCGATCGCGGTGGCCATCAGACCGCCTAAGGCATCCACTTCCTTAACCAGATGTCCCTTTCCAATGCCACCGATCGCCGGGTTGCAGGACATTTGTCCAAGCGTATCAATGTTATGGGTGAGTAACAGAGTTTGCTGACCCATTCGGGCAGCAGCCATCGCGGCTTCTGTGCCCGCATGACCACCACCAATTACGATGACGTCAAAGGGATCTGGATAAAACATGAAGTGGTACCTCGTTGATGAACAGGCAGGGATCGTTGCCCTGGGCGGTGGATTCTACTGAAATTCCGCCGAGGGTGAAAGCGGCGGGATCCGCGGGTTTAAAAGAAAGGATCTTTATTCTGTATATGATCTTTCTGTTAGATCTCTTTATTAGGATCGCGACTGTCTGTGGATAAGCGTGAAAAGCGAAAGTTTATCAGACAGATAGTGAGGATCCTTTGCTGTGAATGATCGGTGATCCCGATCCGTATAAGCTGGGATCAAAACAGGGAGTTATGCACAGCTCACAAAAGCACCAGCGGTTGTTATCTGGATAACTACCGGTTTTGCGCAGTATTCAAGCCCAGTTATCCACAAACGATCGTAACGAGATCGGAAAAAAACAGAGTTTTTAACTGGGGATCCGATGCAATACCCGATCCCCTGCGGCAAAGGATCCGATCAAATATGCGTGGTCCAGCCGCTTAGCCAGGCTTCCGCCGGATCTTCGGGGATTTCATGCTCCAGCACGTCGATTTCGAGACGATCGCCGATGCGCTGCGCGCCGCGTGCGATTAACAGATCGTCCAGCGAGCGGATCGCGCCGCAAAAGAGATCGTATTCGTGGTTGCCCAGGCCGACCGCGCCAAAGCGCACCGCCGACAGATCGGGCTGGCTCTCTGCAATCGCCTCATATAAAGGCTGCAGATTATCAGGCAGTTCGCCGGCGCCGTGGGTCGAGCTGACCACCAGCCAGATGCCCTGCAGCGGCAGCTCGTCCAGCGCGGGACCGTGCAGCAGCTCGGTAGAGAAACCCGCCTCCTGCAGCTTCTCTTCCAGATGTTCGGCCACATATTCGGCGCTGCCCAGCGTGCTGCCACTGATTAAAGTAATGTCGGCCATGATGCTCTCCCCGGAATAAAGGCGAGCATTGTACGCTGTGATCAAGCCGTGATCCACCTGTGGAAAACAGGGTTAATAGAAATGGCGAGGCGAACGCAGCCGTTGGTGCAGGCGGCGTTCGTCGGGGATAAGTTTGTGCACAGAAAAAAAAGGATCAGGGTTTGATGGTGCGCATGATCGGGTTTTGCAGCGAGGTCAGCGTTTCGGTGGACTGAATTTCATCGATGGTCTGGATCTTATTGATCAGCACCTGCTGCAGCGCGTCGATGGATCGGCACATCACCTTAATAAAGATGCTGTAGTGACCGGTGGTGTACCAGGCTTCGACCACTTCATCCAGCGCCTCCAGCTTGCTCAGCGCGGCAGGATAGTCGCGTGCGCTCTTCAGGATGATGCCGATAAAGCAGCAGACGTCGAACCCCAGCCGGCGCGGATCGATCTCCACGCGCGTGCCGAGAATAATGCCGGCCTGCTTCATCTTCTCAACGCGGACATGGATGGTGCCCGGGCTGACGTTGAACTGTTTCGCCAGCTCGGCGTAAGCGGTGCGGGCGTTGTCCAGCAGCGCGTTCAGGATCCCGCGATCCAGGTTGTCCAGTTGCAGTGAGTCGGCCATGTCATCCTCGTGTTAGCTCTTCTTCTATGAACAGAGGAGAATGTGCAGCAAAAAGAGGCGACAGGCAATCTCCGGCAGCGGCAAACGCCGCTGCCGTTGCGTTTAACGCTTACGCCACAGCGTGACCTGCGCCAGCGTATGCTGATATTTGCGCGCGGTTTCGCGGATAACGAAGGGCAGATCCTGCGGGTCGCCGACGGGTTCGAACTCCGCCGCCAGCAGACGCTGCAGCGCCTGCAGCGTGGTAAGCGCTTCGCCGTTCTCGCGGATGCCGCCCAGCCAGTTCTCTTTCGGCGTAAAGGCCTCCAGCCAGGTGTAGGGCGAGGAGAGCAGCAGCAGGCCGCCGGAGCGGATCATCGGCGCGATATCCTGCAAAAAGCGCTGCGGCTGACGCAGGCGATCGATCAGGTTGGCGGCCAGCACCAGATCGTATTCGGCAGGCTGCGGTTTCAGGTTGCAGGCGTCGCCCTGAACGAACTGAATGCGCTGCGCCTGTTCCACTTCCAGGCCAACATCTTTCAGACGCGCCTGACGATACGCCACCAGCTCGCCCTCTTCCGGCACCACGTAGCGGAAATCTTCGCCGGAGGCGAGCTGCTGCGCCACGTCGATAAAGCGCGCCGAATAATCCATCCCGATCACCCGTTCGAAATGGCGCGCCAGTTCGAAGCTGGCGCGGCCGGTGGCACAGCCGATATCGAGTGCGCTGCCGCGCGCCTGGCAATGAGGCAGCGCCAGCGCCACCAGCGCTTCGGCGTAGTTGGCGACACCGAAATAGCGCGGGCCGTACTGGAAGTCGAGATACTGCGACACCATCTCGTCGGTTTCGTAGGGGTTAAGCGTCATCGATTCCTGATGGGAAGAGACGACGTAGCGGAAGCCCGCGTGCTGGAAAAAGTGGCGACGAAACGCGTAGCGCGACGACTTCAGCGCTTCGTTACCGGTGGAGATCCAGCTGCCACCCTTGATAATCGAATGCTTGCCGTCGAAGGTCGGGGTAGAGAAGTCATCGTAGAGCGGATGCACGCGAAACCCTTCAAAACCGTTGATCGGCGTGGTGGTCCACTGCCAGACATTGCCCACCACGTCGAAAAAGTCACCCTGCGCGAAGCGGTCGACAGCGCAGGATGAGGCCCAGTACGCCAGGTTCAGGTTGCCCGGCGCCTGCTGCCAGGTCGGCTGATCGCCCTCGACCTGCTCGCGCAGCTGCATCCACTCCGCCTCGCACGGCAGCTGCACCGATGTGCCGGTCTGCTCTGCTTTCCAGCGGCAGAACGCGGCGGCCTCCAGCTGGTTCACCTCAGCCGGCCAGTCCCAGGGCATCGCCACTTCTTCGCTCATCAGACGCAGTTTCAACGCGTCCGGCTGCTGCACATCGCCCACCCAGAAGGTCGGCATCTGCGCCTCGGCAAAGCTGCGCCAGCCCCAGCCTTCGTCGTCCCAGTACTGACGCTGCTGGTAGCCGCCCGCCGCCACGAATTCAAAAAATTCGGCGTTGCTGACCAGCATTTTGCTCGCCTGGAACGGCTGCAGCTCGGTGGTCAGGCTGCCATATTCATTGTCCCAGCCGTAGGTGTCGTCGCTTTTTCCCTGCGTGACGACGCCGCCGGGCATGGCGACCAGGCTGTTAACGGGCACCGCTTCCCGCGCATGGCGCGCTTCCTGACAAACTGGCCACTGCGGCTGGGTTTTTACCCACTCGACGGGTAGCTGGCGCATCAGCACGCTGGAGGTTTCCAGATGGATGCGCTCGTGTTCGATGCCCATCAGGATCACCCAGGCCGGGCTTTCCCAGTCAATCGGCAGCGCCAGCGGCATAGTCTCAATAAAGCGCGTCACCAGGTTTTTCACCTTGCCGCGGTAGTCGCGCACCTCCTGCACGCTGGGCCAGGCGTAGTGGCTGTCGTCGAGATCATCCCAGCTCATCTCATCCACGCCGATCGCCATCATCGCCTCGATGCGATCGTCAATGCGTCCGTCAATGTAGCGGCCCGCCATCAGCTTATTGATATAGAAAGAGGCGGTATGACCGAAATAGAAGATCAGCGGGTGGCGCAGGGTAATGGCTTTGGTGAACCAGGCGCGATCGTCGGCGAGACAATCGAACAGGCTTTCATAGAGTTCCCAGGTTTGCGTGTAGTAAGCCAGCAGCTCAGCGCGTTTTTCTGCGACGCTGCTGCCGGAAAGGCGGACCGTACGGGTCGGCGCCGGTAAAGAATCATGTTGTTGTGCGGTTGTCACAGTGAACTCCGTTAGCTGAATAAACACAGCGGGTCATTCACTATAGCAAATAAGGATTTCTGCCCTGTGACTAACGCCGCCAGCGGCGCAGCAGGCGGCTTTTCATGCCGGTATCGAAACGCCAGATATGATCGAAGATGCGCAAAATGCCGGGCTTGCCGTGGGCCGACATCGCCACGGCGTGAAAGCGCTGCTGCTGCTGCTGCTGACGTCGCTTAACCGCCGTGACGATCTCGTCCGGCAGACGCTGGGCGATAAAGTCGGAGACAACCACGGCATCGGCATCCTGCCACAGCGATCCCTCCATGCGCTTCACCACCGCCGACAAACAGGCGGCGAGATCGGTGCCGCCGCGAAAGCGCTGACTCAGAAAGCGGATCGCCTGCTCCAGCCCGTCGTCGCCGGTGAGTTCGTAGCCGATGACGTCATGGGCGAACAGCATTATGTAGCAGCGGCGGCGGTCGGCCAGCGCCACCTTGAGCAACGCGAGGCAAAAGGCTTTGGCGCAGCGCTCGTTAAAGCCGCCCATCGAGCCTGAGGTGTCGACGCAGACGATAAAGGGGCCGCGCGGCTGCTCTTCGTGCTGCTGGTGGCTGACCGGGCGCAGCGTGACCTTTTCATGCCAGGCGTCGCCCTGCAGTTTGTAGGTCAGCAGCCGCTTCTCCACCAGACGACGGTAAAACTCCAGCTCCAGCTCGCTGATGCTGATGGTGGCCAGCTCCGGCGGCAGCAGGCGCAGCACATCGTCGCTCTGATGAATGCCGCTGACCTCTTCCGGCACCGCGTCCGGCTCGCGCACCAGCTGGTGGAACGCCTCCAGCGGCGCCTCCTGCGCGGGCACCGACTTCGCCTCGCGGCTGCGGCCCAGCTGCTGCGCCAGCGCCAGCAGCTCCGGCTGCTGCGCGAGAAAATCGCCATACTCCAGCATCAGCTGATAGCTGCCGTGCTGCAGCGGCGCCTTGCTCATATCCCATAAGCGACCAGCGGCCGCTTCGTCGTCGTCGCTCAGCAGCGGCGCCAGCTGGCCGCTCAGCGCCATGCGCTGCTGTAGCTCGGCCATCAGCCGTTCGCGCTGCTGCTCCAGCAGCTGCTCGTTAAGCGTCAGGGTTTGCAGCGTCAGGCTCAGGCGCCAGCGCTGCAGAAACAGCGTATGCTGCGCGCCGCTCAGCTGATGCGGATCAAGGTGCTGCAGCAGCCGCTGCGCCTCCTCAAGAAAGGGCGACGAGAGCGGCGTCAGCGCGCTGACTATCTCCGGCAGCTGCTGGCTGAAGTCGTGATGGCTGAGCAACTGCGCGCGCTGGAACAGCTGAAACTCGCTGGCCAGCGCCTCTGGCACCGGCGTCGCTTTTAGCTCGGCGTTGATTTCAGCTTTCCAGCGCGGCACGTCGCGCAGCATCGCCTGCTTCAGGCCGGGGAATTTTTCAAAAAAGATCGCCAGCTGCGGCGAGGCGAGCAGCGCGAGGATCAGCTCTTCGATCAGTTCGGCTTCGCCGACAGAGAGCAGGGCGCTGAGCGTCTCCAGTGAGATCATTTACGCGCCTGTTTCAGCTGATCGGCGACATCCTGCAGGCTGGTTTCGATGCGCGCCAGCCAGTCGTCGCTGATAAACAAACAGCGCTGATGCTGGCTGAACTGATGGCGCTGCGCGCGCAGCTGCGTCTCCAGCTCGTCGAGCGCCTCGCTGATTTCCGCCGGCAGTTCGCTGTGCGCGCTGACGCCGGGCAGCGTCAGGCGCACCGTTTGCAGGCTGACGTCGCGCAGTGCCAGACAGTGCTGCGCGTCCACCAGCAGATCCAGCGTCTGGGCGAAACCGATGCCGTTCAGCTTGCCGCGCACCTCGCCGCCCTTCAGCAGCCACTGCTCCAGCGCGTCGCGGGCGATCACCACATGGGAAACCTGCATATCGTGCAGCGTCAGCGGCTGTTGCAGCATCAGGGTGAGCTGTTCGTCGGTGAGGCTGGCGGGAAGGTCGTAGTGCGGCTTGCGGCTGAACATGCCGCTGTGTTTTTCCAGGGCGATCGCCTGCGCCACGCTTTGCTGCTGCTGCAGCGCCAGACGACGCGCCTTGATCTGCTGCAGCCTGAGCAGCAGCGTCTGCTGTTGCCACGCCTGCTGCGTCATTAGCTGATCGATGGCGCGCTCCAGCACCTGCATCGAGGCGACGTCGTGCCACAGGCAATCTTTGAGCAGCACCAGATCGATCGGCGCGATGGCGCTGCGGCCGCTGTAGAACGCGCTCGCCTGCAGCAGGTGAATCGCTTTTTTCCAGCGGCGATCGGAGATATAGGGCGCGTCGGGCAGCGTTTCCAGCTGCTGACGCAGCTGATAAATCAGTTCGAAGACATTGTCCGGCAGGCTCACCTGGCTGATGCCCTGCTGCCACTGATGGTACTCTTCATCGCTGATGCGCAGCGCTTCCGCAACCGGGTTGGCGTTCTCGTCCTGCTGGTGGGTCAGCATGCTGCGGAAGTTCTGCTTCTCATGCACGTTGTCGAGCCACAGGCGGATCAGCATGCGGTCGTAGAGCGCCTCCAGCCCGCTGTCCGCTTCCGGCAGCTCGTTCGACGCGGTGACCAGCAGGCGCATCGGGATTTTTTCCTCGCTGTCGCCGTTGCGAAAGCGCCGCTCGTTGATGGCGGTCAGCAGGGTATTGAGGATAGCGGGGCCCGCTTTCCAGATCTCATCGAGAAAAACAATTTCCGCGTCAGGCAGATAGCCTTTAGTCAGGCGCTGGTAGCGCCCTTCATCTTTTAACGCCTGAATCGACAGCGGGCCGAAGACCTCTTCCGGCGTCGAAAAACGCGTCATCAGGTATTCAAAGGCGCGGGCGTGCTGAAAAGCGTATTTTAAGCGGCGGGCGATCAGGCTTTTTGCGATGCCGGGCGGCCCAAGCAGGAACACGCTTTCGCCGCTCAGCGCCGCCAGCAAACAGAGGCGGATGGCGTCGTGGCGCTCGTACAGGCCTTTCTCCAGGGCATTGCTGAGGCGAGAAATTCTTTCCGCCAAAAGATGGGGTTGAGCCATAATCACTTCATTGTCCTTCTGTTTCAGCTGCCGTCGCATTATGGCAGGCGCACTACTCTACTGATTATGATGCGTGAAAGCGTTGATTGCCGTCCGCTTTTTTGTGTCACAAAATCCAACTATCGCATAATGCCGCTGCGGCTTGTAAGGCCGCGAGAAAAATGGGCGGCGGACAGGCTGTGCGGCGACGGCCGAGGTCTGGCTTTTTGGGAAACAGGCGCATACTGTGCGCTTTTTGCTGGCAAGAGTGATAAGGTTTTGCGCCTCTCGCTCCAACAAAAGATAACTTTATGAGCTCGGATAATAAGCAATCACTTAGCGCGTTGACGCTGGCGGCGATTGGCGTGGTGTATGGCGATATCGGCACCAGCCCGCTTTATACTCTGCGAGAGTGTCTCTCCGGTCAGTTTGGCTTCGGCGTGGAACGCGAAGCGGTTTACGGCTTTTTGTCGCTGATTTTCTGGCTGCTGCTGCTGGTGGTGTCGCTGAAATATATCAGCTACGTGATGCGCGCGGATAACGCCGGCGAAGGCGGCATATTGACGCTGATGTCGCTGGCGGGGCGCAATACCGGCGCGCGCGCCACGGCGGCGCTGGTGATTATGGGGCTCATTGGCGGCAGCTTTTTCTATGGTGAGGTGGTGATTACGCCCGCCATCTCCGTGATGTCGGCGATAGAGGGGCTGGAAATTGCCGCGCCGTCGCTCGATCCCTATATCGTTCCGCTCTCCATCGCGGTGCTGACGCTGTTGTTTATTATCCAGAAACACGGCACCGGCATGGTCGGCAAGCTCTTCGCGCCGGTGATGCTGGTCTGGTTTGCCACGCTGGCGATCCTGGGCGTGAGCGGCATTATGAAAAACCCGGATGTGCTGCAGGCGCTTAATCCGGCCTGGGCGGTCAGCTTCTTCGTGCACTACAAAACCATTTCCTTTTTTGCGTTGGGCGCGGTGGTGCTGGCGATCACCGGCGTGGAGGCGCTCTACGCGGATATGGGCCACTTCGGCAAACTGCCGATCCGCATCGCCTGGTTTATCGTGGTGCTGCCGTCGCTGGTGCTGAACTACTTCGGCCAGGGCGCGCTGCTGCTCAGCGATCCCAAAGCGATTAAAAACCCCTTCTTTCTGCTGGCGCCGGACTGGGCGCTGATCCCGCTGCTGATCCTGGCGACGCTGGCGACAGTTATCGCCTCGCAGGCGGTAATCTCTGGCGTCTTCTCGCTGACGCGCCAGGCGGTGCGTCTGGGCTATCTGCCGGGTATGCGTATCATCCACACCTCGGAGATGGAGTCCGGCCAGATCTACGTGCCAATGATTAACTGGGTGCTCTACTTCGCCGTGCTGATCGTGATTATCAGCTTCGAGCACTCCAGCAACCTGGCGGCGGCCTACGGCATCGCGGTCACCGGTACCATGGTGCTGACGTCGATCCTCTCCTGCACCGTCGCCGTGAAAAACTGGCACTGGAACAAGCTGGCGGTCGGTTTGATCCTGACGCTGTTCCTCTGCATCGACGTGCCGCTCTTCTCCGCCAACCTGATTAAGCTCTTCTCCGGCGGCTGGCTGCCGATCTGTCTGGGGCTGATTATGTTCCTGATTATGACCACCTGGAAAAGCGAGCGCTTCCGCCTGCTGCGCCGGATGCATGAGCACGGCAACTCGCTGGAGGCGATGATCGCCTCGCTGGAGAAATCGCCGCCGGTGCGCGTGCCGGGCACCGCCGTTTATATGTCGCGCGCGCTGAATGTCATTCCCTTTGCGCTGCTGCACAACCTCAAGCACAACAAGGTGCTGCACGAGCGGGTGGTCTTTTTGACGCTGCGCACCGAGGACGCGCCTTACGTACACAACGTGCGCCGTGTCGCCATTGAGCAACTGTCGCCCACCTTCTGGCGCGTGGTCGCCAGCTACGGCTGGCGCGAAACGCCCAACGTAGAGGAAATCTTCCACCGCTGCGGTCTGGAGGGGCTGAACTGTCGCATGATGGAGACGTCGTTCTTTATGTCGCACGAGTCGCTGATTATGGGGAAACGTCCGTGGTATCTGCGCCTGCGCGGCAAGCTCTTCCTGGCGCTGCAGCGCAATGCCCTGCGCGCCCCTGACCAGTTCGAGATCCCGCCGAACCGGGTGATCGAGCTGGGCACCCAGGTCGAGATCTAACGGTTACCAGCGCAGGGCGACGAGCAATCCGCCGCCCTGCCGCTGGCTAAAGCTGAGCCGCATGCCGTGCAGCTGCGCGACGTTGCGCACAATCGACAGGCCCAGCCCGCTGCCGCTCTTCTCCTGCCCCGGCGGTCGCCAGAAGCGTTCACCCAGACGCTGCATCTCCGCCTCGCTTAATCCCTTGCCGTTATCTTCGACGCATATGCTGCGGCTCTCCAGCACTATCCTGACTTCGCTGCCTTCAGGCGTGTAGCGGATGGCGTTGTCCAGCAGGTTGCGCACCAGCAGCGACAGCAGCAGCGGATGGCCCTGTATCACCGGTTCGGCGCGGCTTTCCAGATGCAGCGCGACGCTCGCGCGATCGGCGTGCGGCAGCTGTTCGGCCAGCGCCGTCTGCAGCAGGCGCTGCAGGTCGACAGGCTGAAACGCGCCGCGCGCGTCATCGGCCTCGGCGCGCGACAGCGCCAGCAGTTGATCCACCAGCCGCGTGGCGCGCTGAATGCCGGCGTCCAGCTGCTGCAAGGCGTGCTGCCGCATCGCCGCATCGTCTGCCGCCAGCTGCACCACCTCACTCTGCACGCGCAGCGCCGCCAGCGGGCTGCGCAGCTCATGGGCGGCGTCGGCGGTAAAACGGCGCTCGCGCTGCACCATCGCGCCGATGCGGCTGAACAGCCCGTTCAGCGCCTCGGTTAGCGGCTTAACTTCCTGCGGCACCCGGCCGGCGTTCAGCGGTGCGTCGTCGTCCGGCGCGCGCTGCGCCAGAAGTTGGGTGATGCGCTTCAGCGGGCGCAGCTCGCGCCACACCAGCCCAAGCAACAGCAGCAGCATCAGCGGCAGCGCAATCAGCCAGGGCAGAATGCTGCTCTGTACCAGCGCTTGCGCCATATCGTCGCGGTATTCCCACTCCTGGCCGACCACGATGCGATGCTGACCATCCGGCGTCGTTAGCCAGACAAAGCGCCAGGCGTCATCGTCGTCGGTGAGTTGACCGTCGTGAAATCCCTGCGCCTCGGCGTCGAACGGCAGCCTGCGGCCGTTTTCGCCGTCGTTGAGCACTGGCCGGCCGTCGCGGGTGAAAATGGCGAAGGCGAGGGCGTCGTCATCCTGATCGCCGCGATGATGGCGCAGCAGCGACTTGTTTTTCGGCAGCGCGGCGCGTTCGGGCGCGGTGAGATCGAGCGTGATCAGGCGCTTGGCGAACAGCAGCTGCTGCGTGTCGAACAGCTCGTTGATGGTGTCGCGCGTCTGGAACCAGGCGCTCAGGCTGGCGCTGCCCCAGCAGAGGCCGAGCAGCAGCACGAAGCCAACGCCGAGCCGAAGAAACAGGCTCATTCCGCCTCTCCCAGGGTATAGCCGACGCCGTGCACGGTGCGGATAAAGGAGACGCCGAGTTTTTTGCGCAGGTGATGAATATGCACTTCAACCGCGTTGCTGGAGACGTCGGCGTCCCAGCTGTAGAGCTTCTCCTCCAGCTGCGCGCGCGTCAGCACCCGGCCGGGATGGCGTAGAAAGAGCTCCAGCAGCGCCAGCTCCCGGCTTTTCAAGGTTACAGCTTCGCCATCCCGCGTTACGCTGTGGCTGGCGGGCTGCATAATGACGTTACCGTGACGCAGTTCCGGCTGCAGCTGGCCGTGGCGGCGGCGGATGAGCGCCTGTAGCCGCGCGGCGACTTCTGTCAGGGCGAAAGGTTTGCAGAGATAGTCGTCCGCGCCCAGCTGCAAGCCTTCGACACGCTGATCGAGCGCGTCGCGCGCGGTCAGGATCAGCACCGGCACGTCCGCGCCCTGCTGCCGCCAGGCGCGCAGAATATCGAGGCCGTCGCGCTGCGGCAGCGACAGGTCGAGGATTACCGCATCCCAGGGCGCGGCCTCCAGCGCGGCGAAGCCCTCGTCGCCGGAAACAAACCAGTCAACGCTAAAGCCCAGCTTGCCCAGTCCAGCCTTGATGCCGTCGCCAATCAGCCGATCGTCCTCGATCAGTAAGATGCGCATACTCTCTCCTTTGTCTGAAAAAGCTTTATACGAAGCAGAAGCCGGCTTGTATAGGTTATATCGCGACTTTTCGCCTATTTTTGTCCCTTAAGATCCTGTTAAGAACTCGCTGTTTTAATAGGAGCCGTACCGAATACACATTCATGGAAACGAGGTGAATATATGAAAAAGCATGCTGCACTTTTAGCTATCCTGGCGCTGACCACTGCGCCGGTCTTTGCCGCGACTCAGGGCGGATTTGTCGACACGAATGCGCCAGCTGTTCAGGCGAAACAGGGCGGTTTTCAAAACGATCAGAGCAGCGTCGTGACCGTTAAGCAGGCGGAAGAGATGAAAGATGACAGCTGGATCACCGTGCGCGGCCAGCTGGAGAAGCAGATCGGCGATGAGGACTATCTGTTCCGCGACGCCACGGGCACCATGAAAGTCGAGATCGACCACAAGCGCTGGGAAGGTCTGACGGTGACGCCGAAAGATCGCGTTGAGCTGACGGGCGAACTGGACAAAGATTTCAACAGCATCGAGCTTGACGTGAAACAGGTGCGCAAAGCGCCGTAATGCCCTTCCTGCCGGGCTGCGTCAGCGGCCCGCTCTCTCTCCTAAACCAAATTCCTGCGCGCGCGAGCGAAACGTTTCGATAACGATCACACTTCTCGATCTCTCCCGTTGAGTTACCGCCGCTATTTCATACACTGCCGCGAGCGAAACGTTTCGCTCTGGAGCAGAAAATGAAAAAAGGTCGCCTGTTAAACGCTGAACTCTCTTACGTGATTGCCCGCCTGGGCCATACGGATACGCTGACCATTGCCGATGCCGGCTTGCCGATCCCGGCAGGGCCGCAGCGCATCGATCTGGCGCTGACGCCGGGCACGCCCGATTTTATGCAGGTGGTGCAGGCCGTCACGCTGGAGATGCAGGTGGAAAGCGCCCTGATAGCGGAGGAGATCAAGCAGCATAATCCGCAGCTCCACAGCGAACTTCTCGCCGTGCTCGAAGCCTTGCAACAGCACCAGGGAAATAACATCGCCGTACGCTACATCAGCCACGAACAGTTCAAACAACAGACGCAACGCAGTCAGGCGGTCATTCGCAGCGGAGAGTGCTCTCCGTTTGCGAATGTCATCCTGAGCGCTGGCGTCACCTTCTGAGGCCGTTATGCAACCCTTATTACAGCTCCAGGGGATTGAAAAATCCTTTCCCGGCGTAAAGGCGTTAAAGAACGCGTCGCTGGCGGTCTATCCGGGACGCGTGATGGCGCTGGTCGGCGAGAACGGCGCCGGCAAGTCCACCATGATGAAGGTGCTGACCGGCATCTACAGCCGCGACGCGGGTTCGCTGCGCTGGCTCGGTGAAGAGACCACTTTCAGCGGCCCCAAGGCGTCGCAGGAGGCGGGCATCGGCATTATTCATCAGGAGCTGAACCTGATCCCCCAGCTGACCGTGGCGGAGAACATCTTCCTGGGTCGCGAATTCGTTAACCGCTTCGGCCGCATCGACTGGAAGCGGATGTACGCCGAGGCGGACGCGCTGCTGAAGCGTCTTAACCTGCGCTTCAACAGCCACAAGCTGGTGGGCGATCTCTCGATTGGCGATCAGCAGATGGTGGAGATCGCCAAGGTCCTGAGCTTTAAGTCGCAGGTGATCATCATGGATGAGCCGACCGACGCACTGACCGATACCGAAACCCTGTCGCTGTTTCGCGTCATCAACGAGCTGAAGGCGCAGGGCTGCGGCATTGTTTATATCTCTCACCGCATGAAAGAGATCTTCGAGATTTGCGACGACGTCACGGTGTTCCGCGACGGGCAGTTTATCGCCGAGCGCCCGGTGAAGGATCTCAGCGAAGAGAGCCTGATCGAGATGATGGTCGGCCGCAAGCTGGAAGATCAGTATCCACGCCTCGATCAAACGCCGGGCGACGTTCGCCTTAAGGTTGAGAACCTGAGCGGGCCGGGCGTGCACGACGTCAGTTTTACGCTGCGCAAAGGCGAAATCCTTGGCGTTTCCGGGCTGATGGGCGCCGGACGCACTGAACTGATGAAGCTACTCTACGGCGCCTTGCCGCGCAGCAAAGGCCGCGTCTGGCTCGACGGTCGTGAAGTGACGACACGCGCGCCGCAGGACGGGCTGGCCAGCGGCATCGTTTACATCTCCGAAGACCGCAAACGCGACGGGCTGGTGCTGGGGATGTCGGTAAAAGAGAACATGTCGCTGACCGCGCTGCGCTACTTCAGCCACGGCGGCGCGCTAAAACACGCCGCGGAACAGCTGGCGGTGGGCGATTTTATCCGGCTGTTCAATATCAAAACGCCGTCGATGGATCAGGCGATCGGCCTGCTTTCCGGCGGCAATCAGCAGAAAGTGGCCATCGCGCGCGGGCTGATGACGCGTCCCAACGTGCTGATCCTGGACGAACCGACGCGCGGCGTTGACGTCGGGGCGAAAAAAGAGATTTACCAGCTGATCAACCAGTTCAAGGCCGAAGGGCTGAGCATCATCCTGGTGTCGTCGGAGATGCCGGAAGTGCTCGGCATGAGCGACCGCATCCTGGTGATGCATGAAGGCCGCTCAGGCGGCGAATTTACCCGTGAGCAGGCGACGCAGGAGTCGTTAATGGCGGCAGCCGTCGGCAAGCAACACAGCGAGGATTTAGTTGTATGAGTACCCAAACCTTACCGTCCAGCCGTCGCTGGTTTAGCAAAGCCTGGCTGATGGAGCAGAAATCCCTGATTGCGCTCATCGTGTTGATCGCGGTGGTGGCAAGCCAGAGCCCTAACTTCTTCACCGTAGCGAACCTGTTCAATATTCTGCAGCAGACCTCGGTCAACGCCATTATGGCGGTCGGCATGACGCTGGTGATCCTGACCTCCGGCATCGATCTCTCGGTAGGATCGCTGCTGGCGCTGACGGGTGCGGTCGCCGCCTCGCTGGTGGGCATGGAGGTGAACGCGCTGGTGGCGGTGGCGGGCGCGCTGGCGCTGGGAGCGGCTATCGGCGCCGTGACCGGCACCATCGTCGCACGCGGCAAGGTGCAGGCCTTTATCGCCACGCTGGTGATGATGCTGCTGCTGCGCGGCGTCACCATGGTTTACACCGACGGCAGCCCGATCAACACCGGCTTCAACGACAACGCCGATCTCTTCGGCTGGTTTGGCATTGGTCGCCCGCTGGGCATTCCGACGCCGGTGTGGCTGATGGCCGTCGTCTTCCTGCTCGCCTGGTACATGCTGCATCACACGCGCCTCGGCCGCTATATCTACGCGCTGGGCGGCAATGAAGCGGCGACGCGCCTCTCCGGCATTAACGTGAACCGCGTCAAAGTGATCGTCTATGCCCTGAGCGGCATGCTGGCGGCGCTGGCGGGCACGATTGAAGTGGCACGCCTCTCTTCCGCGCAGCCGACGGCGGGCACCGGCTACGAGCTGGACGCTATCGCGGCGGTGGTGCTGGGCGGCACCAGCCTGGCGGGCGGCAAAGGGCGCATTATGGGCACCTTGATCGGCGCGCTGATCCTCGGCTTTCTCAATAACGGCCTGAACCTGATGGGCGTCTCTTCCTACTACCAGATGATCGTGAAAGCGGTGGTCATCCTGCTGGCGGTGCTGGTAGATAACAAAAGCAGCAAATAACTCTGACCTTTACACAGGATGAAATGATGAAAAAGTTGACCGCACTGGCTGTGATCCTCGGCGCGACATTGAGCGCCAGCGCAGTGGCGAAAGATACCATCGCGCTGGTGGTGTCTACGCTGAATAACCCCTTCTTCGTCTCGCTGAAAGAGGGCGCGCAGAAAGAGGCTGACAAACTGGGCTACAACCTGGTGGTGCTCGATTCGCAGAACAACCCGGCAAAAGAGCTGGCTAACGTGCAGGATCTCACCGTGCGCGGCGCAAAACTGCTGCTGATCAACCCTACCGACTCCGATGCGGTCGGCAACGCGGTGAAAATGGCCAACCAGGCTAATATCCCGGTGATCACGCTGGACCGCGTGGCGGCGCAGGGCAAGGTGGTGAGCCATGTCGCCTCTGACAACCGCTTCGGCGGAAAAATGGCGGGCGACTATATCGCTAAGCGTCTGGGCGACAGCGCGAAGATTATTGAACTGCAGGGCATTGCCGGCACCTCGGCGGCGCGCGAGCGCGGCGAAGGCTTTAAGCAGGCGTCAGACGCGCATAAATTCCAGGTGCTGGCGAGCCAGCCGGCGGACTTCGATCGCACCAAGGGCCTGAACGTGATGCAGAACCTGCTGCAGGCGCATCCGGACGTGCAGGCGGTGTTTGCGCAAAATGATGAAATGGCGCTTGGCGCGTTACGCGCATTGCAAACCGCCGGGAAATCTGATGTCGTGGTAGTCGGCTTTGACGGCACCGCTGACGGCGTGAAAGCGGTCGAAGGCGGCAAGCTGGCGGCGACGGTCGCTCAGATGCCGGATAAGATCGGCATGATTGGCGTGGATACCGCCGATAAAGTGCTGAAAGGTGAAAAAGTGCAGGGCATCAATCCCGTTGACCTGAAACTGGTCACCAAATAACTCAAAGAAAAGCAGGGCAATGCGCCACCCTTAAACCGGTGGCGCACTCTTTCTGGATCACACCCTATGAGCAAAAGCGCAAAACTGGCCGTTCTCGGCAGCATTAATGCTGACCACATTCTTAACCTGGCGCACTTTCCCCGTCCCGGCGAAACGGTGATCGGGGAGCAGTATAACGTGGCGTTTGGCGGCAAAGGGGCCAATCAGGCGGTGGCGGCAGGACGCGCTGGTGCGGACATCGCCTTTATCGCCTGCCTTGGCGACGACGCCATCGGCGAACGCATCCGCGCGCAGCTGGCGCAGGACCGTATCGATACCGCGTCGGTGGAAACCGTCAGCGGTGAACCGACCGGCGTGGCGCTGATTTTCGTCAACGGCGAAGGGGAGAACAGCATCGGCATCTGCGCCGGCGCCAATGCGGCTCTGACGCCCGACTGCGTCGCGCGCCATCAGCAGGTTATTGCGGACGCGTCGGCGCTGCTGATGCAGCTGGAGTCGCCGCTGGAGAGCGTGCTGGCTGCGGCGAAGATCGCGCGCGCGCATCAGACGCAGGTGATCCTTAATCCCGCGCCGGCAACGTCGCTCGATGATGAACTGCTGGCGCTGGTGGATATCATTACGCCGAATGAAACCGAAGCGGAAAGCCTGACCGGCATCGCCGTTGCCAGCGATGACGACGCCGCGCGCGCCGCCGAGGCGCTGCACGCTAAAGGCATTGCTACCGTGCTGATTACCCTGGGACGCCGCGGCGTCTGGCTGAGCGAGCAGGGCAAAGGGCAGCGCATCGCCGGCTTTACGGTGAAGGCGGTAGACACTATTGCGGCTGGAGACACCTTTAACGGCGCGTTTATCACGGCGCGGCTGGAAGGCAAAAGCCTGCATGACGCGGTGCGCTTCGCCCATGCGGCGGCGGCGATTGCCGTCACTCGTCCAGGCGCGCAGCCCTCCGTGCCGTGGCGCGCGGAAATCGACGACTTTTTACTTCAGCAGGGTTAAGCCTTGGCGACCATGAAAGATGTCGCCCGCATGGCGGGCGTCTCCACCTCTACCGTCTCGCACGTGATCAACAATAACCGCTTCGTCAGCGAGGCGGTGCGCGAGAAGGTCGACCGGGCAATCAGCGCGCTCAACTATGCGCCCTCGGCGCTGGCGCGCAGCCTCAAGCTTAACCAGACGCACACCATCGGCATGCTGCTGACCGCCAGCAGCAACCCGTTCTACGCTGAAGTGGTGCGCGGCGTTGAAGAGAGCTGCTACGAGCGCGGTTACAGCCTGATCCTCTGCAACACGGCGGGCGACGAAGAGCGCATGAACCGCAGCCTGGAAACGCTGCTGCAAAAGCGCGTCGACGGACTGCTGATCATGTGCACCGAAAGCCATCTGCCGTCGGCGGCAATTCTCAACCGCTATCCTGCTATCCCCACCGTAATGATGGACTGGGCGCCGTTTGAAGGGCGCGGCGACATTATTCAGGATAATGCGCTGCTCGGCGGTGAGATGGCGACGCAGCATCTGATCGATCGCGGCTATACCCGCATCGCCTGCATTTCCGGCCCGCTGGATAAAACCCCGGGGCGCATGCGCCTTCAGGGTTACTACCATGCGATGGAAAAAAATGGCCTGGCAATCCCGGCCGGCTATGTGATCAACAGTGATTTCGAATTTCAGGGCGGCTACAGCGCCATGACGGCGCTACTGGCGCTGGAGACGCCGCCGCAGGCGGTGTTCGCCAGCAACGATGCGATGGCAGTCGGCGTCTATCACGCGCTGTTTGAAGCGGGATTACGCATTCCGCAGGATATCGCGGTGATGGGCTATGACGATATCGAGCTGGCGCGCTACCTGACGCCGCCGCTGACGACTATTCACCAGCCGAAAGATGAGCTGGGCCAGCTGGCGATCGATACCTTACTTCATCGCCTGGCGGACCCCGACGCCAGCCAGCAAACCCTGGTGCTGACGCCGGAGCTGGTGGTTCGCGCCTCGAGCTAGGCGGTTTTCTTCTTTTTATCGCGGTTGGTGATCAGGTGACGGCCGTCGCCGGGGCGCAGCAGCGCAAAGGTAAAGGCGGAGATCACCGTAACGATGCCCATTGTCAGGAAAGTGGCGTGGAACTGCTCGACGGTGCCGGTTTCAAATTCCTGATAAAAGCGCAGCACCGCCGCGCTCACTGCGACGCCGAAACTGATCGACAGCTGCTGCGTCACTGCCAGCACGCTGTTGCCGCCGCTGGCGTTCTCATCATTCAGGTCGGCCAGCGTAATGGTGTTCATCGCCGTAAACTGCGTTGACATCGACATGCCGAGAATAAACAGCGGCAGCAGCAGCAGCACAACGCTTTCAGACGGCGACTGCAGCGAGAAGCTGGCAATCAGAATGCCGATGATCACGGTGATGCCGACCAGCGTACGGCGATAGCCGAACAGGCGCAGCACCTGCGTCACCGTGGATTTTGCCAGAATCGAGCCAACCGCCGTCGGCGCCATCATGCAGCCCGCCACCACCGCCGAGAAGCCAAATCCCACCTGCAGCATCAGCGGCATCAGAAAAGGCACGCAGCCGGTGCCGAGGCGCGAGGCGATATTGCCGATAATGCCGACCGAGAAGGTGCGCGTTTTAAACATCGGCAGGCTGATCAGAGGGGCAGGGTGACGGCGCGCATGGACTATATAAAGGAGCAGCAGTAGCACGCCGGCGATCAGCACGCCGGAAGCGAGCCAGGCGGAGACGATACGCTCGCCGAACAGCTCGATGCCGATCGACAGCAGCACCAGCCCGGCGCCAAACAGCAGGAAGCCGAGAAAATCGAAGCGGCGTTTGGGCAAGGTAAAATCAGGCATATATTTGCGCGCATACAAAATGCCAAGAATGCCGACGGGAATGTTGATTAAGAATATCCAGTGCCAGGTCGCATAGGTGACCAGCAGGCCGCCCAGCAGCGGCCCAAGGATCGGACCAACCAGGCCAGGCATGGTGACGAAGTTCAGTACCGGCAGGAGTTCGCTACGCGGATAGGCACGCAGCAGCGCCAGACGCGCCACCGGCATCATCATCGCCCCGCCGACACCCTGCACGATGCGTGAAATGACCAGCACCATCAGCGACTGCGACAGGGCGCAGGCCAGCGAACCGAGCGTAAAGAGCGAAACGGCGATGATAAACACTTTGCGCGTGCCGAAGCGGTCGGCGAGCCAGCCGCTCACGGGAATAAGCATAGCTACGGTAAGCGTGTAGCTGATTACGGCGGACTGCATAGCCAGAGGAGAGCGGTCGAGACTGGTAGCGATGGCGGGTAGTGCGGTGTTGAGGATCGTGGCGTCCAGTGCCTGCATAAAGAACGCCATTGCGGCTATCCATGGCAAACCGGCCATACTGCGCGCGGATCGTATCATCGAAAATCCTTCTATATATGTCAGTAGCGGGCGAGAGGCCGAAGAGAGAGCATAGCATCGGCACGACGCGTTATTGTGGCAATTTTCCAGCGGCAATGCCCGCTTCTGTGCGGTTTTTCAGCGGAAAACGCCTGCTTTTGCGCCTTTCGCTTAAAAAAGAGGCATGCAGTAATTATTTTTAAAGAAATGCTTGTCAGCCCGGAAGAACTCCCTATAATGCGCCTCCACTGACACGGCACAACGGCTTACGGAATGCGGTGTTCAGGAGACTCAGGCAGCTGAGTCGCCGGATGAAGTCCCTGAAAAAAGGGGTTGACTCCGAAGGAGAGTA
>Ga0153918_1000356_pt1 | contig 23866 bp, 24 predicted proteins | sample TSFL002MetaG_FD_104687 | JGI IMG/M metagenome (GOLD analysis project Ga0153918, IMG submission 104687) | Attine ant fungus gardens microbial communities from Florida, USA - TSFL002 MetaG | ecosystem: Host-associated > Fungi > Mycelium > Unclassified | place: USA: Florida, Paynes Creek Historic... | reverse complement strand
TTGTGAACATTATGACTCCTTAACCGAGACTGTAGATTTTCAACGCTCAGGCAGTTTTATGATGTGCCGTCGATTTCCGTTTGCCAAAAACGCCAAGTACAACGCCGATCGGGCCCGTTTGATACCATTTCAGGCTGGGATCTGAATGGGTACGCGCGCCCATGGCTTGGGTAAGGCGGTCCAGGAAAATGGCCAGCAACACCAGGCCAACGCCGCCCACCGTGGCCAGGCCCATGTCGAGGCGACCAATCCCTCTAAGTACCATTTGCCCTAGACCACCCACAGAAATCATCGATGCGATTACTACCATCGAAAGGGAAAGCATCAGAGTCTGATTGAGCCCGGCCATGATGGTGGAAGTGGCCAATGGCAATTGCACGCGAACCAGCATTTGCCGGGGCGTGCAGCCGAACGCGCGGGCTGCTTCGATCTTGTCGTCGGGAACCTGGCGAATACCCAGGTTGGTCAGGCGCACCAGTGGAGGCAGGGCGAATACGATGGTGACCAGAACCCCAGGAACGTTACCGATGCCGAACAGCATGACCACAGGGACCAGATAAACGAACGCTGGCAAGGTTTGCATGGCGTCAAGCACTGGCCTGACCACACGCTCAAGCCGGTCGCTTCGGGCACACAGTATCCCAAGGGGAATGCCAATAACGGCACAGAAAAATACTGAAGTCAGCACCAGCGCCAGGGTCGTCATGGATTCCGACCAAACGCCGATGAGCCCTAGTAATGTCAGCGTGACAAAGCACAGCAAAGCCATCCGCTGTCCTGCCAGTTGCCAGCCAAGCAGGCTGGACAGGAGAATGCCGAGGGTGGGAGGAATGCTCTGAAGGCACCATTCAATGCTGTTCAGCACATGGTCGATTGGCCACCTAACAGCCCTGAAAAAGTCCCTGAAGTTGTGCACAAGGAAGTTCAGCGTACTGGTGACCCAATCGCCAAGCGGGATAACGGTGGTCTGGAAGGGATCCAGAAAACTGAAGTCAGACATTTCGACAATCCTCATAACGCATTTCGCAGTTGTAGCCATTGCGAACTTACATTTTTTGATCAGTTGATTCAGTGGCTGCCCAACGTCTGCAGGAGCTGATTTTTTGAAAGCGTTCCCTTCAAGAATCCATTTCGATCCAGAACCGGCACAGGGTAGGGTAATGTCGCCGCAATACTCAGTACCTCATGCAGAGGAGTATCCAAGTACACGGGCTGCTGTTCATGCTGGGAATAGTGAGTAGTTGACGTGTCAGCGTCTACAACGCTAACCAGCTGGCCTTGATCATTCAACAAGTACCCAAAGCCTATTCCCGGTTTGAAAGACTTGGGCGCTTCTACGTGGCACGTGGAGTCAGGGTCAAGGCGGGCCAAGTCACCCGCTTTGAGGATCTTGGAACTATCAAAGCCTTTGAAGAACGTTCTCACGTAGTCGTTGGCTGGCTGACTGATCAGTTCCTGGGGCGTGCCGATTTGTACAACCCGGCCACCTTCCATGATTGCGATACGATGCCCGATGCGAATCGCCTCTTCGATATCATGAGAAATGAAGATGATCGTTCGCTTCTGCTCAGCCTGCAATTTGATCAGTTCACCCTGCATCTCACTGCGAATGAGCGGATCAAGCGCTGAAAAGGCTTCGTCCATCAACAGAATGGTTGGATCGTTAGCCAGCGCCCTGGCTAAGCCGACACGCTGTTGCATGCCGCCGGAAAGCTGGTGGGGGTAACTGTGCTCTTGTCCGGACAGTCCAACCTGCTGGAGTGCCTCCTTGGCACGTCTGTGGCGCTCCGACTCGTTTACACCCGCGATCTCCAATCCGAAGGCGGTGTTTTCAAGAACACTCATGTGAGGCATCAAGGCAAAGGACTGGAACACCATGCCCATTTCTTTACGGCGCACATCCAAGAGCGCTTTATCAGTCAGGCCGGTAATTTCTCGACCGTTCAGATAAATTTTTCCGGCGGTAGGCTCGATCAGACGATTGAACAGCCGAACCATTGTCGATTTGCCAGACCCTGACAGGCCCATGATGACGAAGATTTCGCCATGCTTGACTGAAAAGGTGGCGTCAAATACGCCGATAACTTGGCCTGTTTTCTCGAAGATTTCTTTCTTGCTGAACCCGGCCTCAGCCATCTGCATGGCGTCAGCCGGATGCGATCCGAACACCTTATAGATATGTTTGATCGAAAGAATTTCGTCGGTACTGGTCATGACTTCCCTCCTAATATCTTTTTAGGGGATACGGTGGCTTCGGCAATCGAAGGGCGTATAGGTGGGGGGAGGCAGTACCAAAGGGGTGGCTTAGGCATGGCGGCTTCCTGGGTTTTTTATTCTTGTTGCCCCAGATGGGCTTTCCTAGAATTTATGCGTATCCGGCCTCAACGACCATCAACATTTATCGGCCATAACGCATAACGTGGGGTTATCACGTTTCGCACCTGGCGCAGACGTTTCGCTGAGCAGCTTGCCCTTGGTCTCAGGTGCGAGGAAGTAAGTGACGATCAAACCGAAGAGACTGACGCCGCCGGCGATCAGCACCGTAGTCGTGACTCCGTAGGTTTGCATGCTGATCGGGAGCAGGAAGGTGCCTGCCGCTGCGCCAACACGTGAAGCAGCCGTAGCGAAACCAACCCCTACACCGCGAATCTCAGTTGGGAATACTTCACCCGGATAGACGCCGGTGAGGGTCGTCGAAACAGCGTTTGCCAGAGAGAAGGTCAGGAAGCACACAACCGTGACCATCGGCGACACGTTCCAGAAGAACGCGACGATGAACAAGGCGACTGTGGCAATGGCGAATGGCGGGATCGCCAATTTGCGGCGTCCCACTTTTTCGATCAGCGCCACCGCAATCAGGGTGCCACCCACTGCGATCGCGTTGATAGCCAGGCCTCCGGTAAGACCGTCTTCCAGACCCAGGTGCTCCAGCACGGTGGGTACGAAAGTACCGATGGCAAAGTAGGGGGTCACGAGGCAGATCCAGAATACCGAGACGAATATCGTTGCCTTGGCGTAGTCCGCAGAGAACAGGCTGGCAAACCCGAGCTTCTTGCCTTCGTACTTCGCTCCCAAGTCAGCTCGCTCATCAGGCGACATGTATTCATCGGCAAGCGCGAGGGCCTCTGCTGTTCGCCCTTTGCTCATCAGCCAACGCGGTGACTCTGGCGTGCCCAGACGAGCGAGCAGAACGATCACGGTCGGGAGGGTGCTCAGTCCCAGGATGACGTTCCAGTTCGCAGTGTCGGAGATCGTAAGGGCCCAGCCGATGGCATAGGAAGCGAGATAGCCCACATACCAGCCCACCTCTTGAACGCAGAGGAGCTTGCCACGCAGACGCGCGGGTGCGAACTCTGCCAGCAGTGGCCAGCCGATGGCGTAGTCGGCGCCAATGGCAACTCCCATCAGCAGGCGGACGGCGAAAAGCTGCCACGCCTCTGTGACGAAAAATTGTAAGACCGACCCCACCAGAAAAATGGCAAGGTCAATGGTAAACATGGGCTTGCGGCCTATCTTGTCGGCCAGGTAGCCGCCCAGAGGGCCACCGAGGAAGATGCCGATGAGGGCGGAGGCCCCAATCAAACCCTGCCAGGTGAGCGAGAGCTCCAGATCATTGGTAATCGCCGGCATGACGATGCCGATGGCGCCGAGGATGAAGCCATCGATCAGCATGCCGCCCGAAATCAGGGTGGTCAGCTTGATGATGAACTTACGCTGTTTATCGGACATGGCCTTCGCAGGCTGTGTTACGTGGTTGGACACAAATACATCTCCGCATTGTTTTTATCGTTGGATGATTTGAGCGCGGGCTGCTTCAGCCGGCGTTGAGCAGTTTTCTCAAGCGCTTGTGGGCATTCGAGGCAGCGGTCGGATTTGAATGCCTTGTTCACCTGAGCGGTCGCAGGTAACTAAACGAACAGTAGGGGAAGGGCCACTGCCACATGAGGCAGTGGCCCTTGGGGTGCTGAGCTCCGTCAGAACAGCACCGGTACTGCTCATTTACGAAGCGTTGATCCAGATGGTCTTCAGCTCCGTGTACTGGTCGTGGGCCCAGATGGACTTGTCGCGCCCACCAAAGCCAGACTCCTTGTAGCCACCGAACGGTGTGGTGACATCGCCCTCGCCGAAGCAGTTCACGGTCACCACGCCGGCGCGGATTTCCCGCGACAGGCGCAGCGCATTGCGCAGGCTACCGGTGTAGGCCGACGCGGCCAGGCCGTAAACGGTGTCGTTGGCCAGCTCGATCGCCTCGTCGATGGTCTCGAAGCTGGTCACGCTCAGCACCGGGCCAAAGATTTCCTCGACGAACAGCTTGTTGTCGCGGCCAACATTGTCGACGATGGTCGGCTGCACGAACACGCCTTCCTCGGTTTCGCCGCCTTGAACAATGCTGAGGTTCTGCTCGGCAGCGTATTCGAGATACGACTTGACCTTCTCGAAGTGCGACTTGCTGACCATCGCGCCCAAGCGGTTGTCCGGGTCGAGCGGGTCGCCCAGTTTCCACTCCTTCAGGTGCTTGGCGATCAGGCCCAGCAACTCGTCCTTGACGTCCTTGTGGACGATCAGGCGCGAGGAGGCCGAGCAGTTCTCACCCATGTTCCAGAACGCACCGGCGGTGACGAACTGGGCCACTTCGTCCAGGTCTTCGCAGTCATTCATCACTACCGCGGGGTTCTTGCCACCCAGCTCCAGGACGATGCGCTTGAGGTTGGACTCAGCAGCGTATTTCAGGAACAGCCGGCCGGTGTCGGTGGAGCCGGTGAAGCTGACCATCGGGATGTCCATGTGGCGGCCGATGGCTTCGCCGACTTCACGGCCACCGCCTGGCACCAAATTGAACACGCCCGCAGGAATGCCCGCCTCATGCGCCAGTTCGGCCACGCGCAGGGCGCTGAGGGTGGTTTCCTTGGCCGGCTTGACCACGATCGAGCAACCGGCAGCCAGCGATGGGGCGATTTTCCAGGCCAGCATCAGCAGTGGGAAGTTCCAAGGCAGCACCAGGCCGACCACACCGATGGCTTCACGCACCACCATGGTCACGGCAGCATTGCCGGTCGGGGCAGTGGCGTCGTAGATCTTGTCGATGAGCTCGGCGTGCCAGCGAATGGTGTGGATGGTTTCCGGCACGTCGACGGTCTCGCATTCGCTGACCGGCTTGCCGCTGTCCAGCGCTTCCAGCACCGCCAGCTCGTGGGCGTTGTCTTCCAGCAGTTGGGCGAACTTCTGCAGCACGTGCTTGCGGTCGTTCGGTTGCATCTTCGACCAGCTGCCTTCTTCGAACACGCGCTTGGCCGCAGCCACCGCGACGTTGACATCGTTGACGTCGCAGGCGGCGATTTCGGCCAGCTGCCTGCCGGTGGCCGGGTTGGTGGTGACGAAGGTGCGACCGGAGATGGCATCGCGGAATTCACCGTCGATGAATGCCTTGGTGCGCAGTTGCAGGTCGGCGGCGATGGCCGCGTATTGTGCCTTGCTCAGCAATTCAGCCATTTCCAGCCTCCTTATTTGATCTGTGCGATGGTGGCTTTCAGTTCACTGACCACACGTTGCAGCGTTGCCTTCTCAGCAGCGTCCAGGTCGTGGAGCGGCTTGCGCACGCCACCCGTGCTCAGACCGTTGAGGGCGACTCCGTACTTGATCGACTGGACGAACTTGCCACCTTCGAGGAAGTCCATGAGCGGCATCATCGCGGCCATGATTTTGCGGCCTTTATCGAAGTTCTTTTCGATCACGCAGGCTTCGTACAGGGCGACGTGCTCACGCGGGATGAAGTTGGAACCGGCGCAGACCCAGCTCTTGGCGCCCCAGGCGAAGAATTCCAAGGCCTGATCGTCCCAGCCGCAGGAGAGCTGGATGTTCGGACGCTTGATGGCCAGTCGGTGCAGCTGGGCCATGTCCCCGGAGCTTTCCTTGATGGCGACGATGTTCTTCACGTCGGCGACGGCGTCGAAGAACTCCTCGCCCATGCTCACGCTCATGCGGCCTGGGTAGTTGTAGAGCATGATCGGCAGGCCCGCGGCGGCGTCGACCGCTTTGACGTGCAGGGCGATTTCCTGCTGGGTTGGCAGCGCATAGGGCGGGGTGCCGACCAGCAGCGCGTCGGCCTTGATTTCCTTGGCGTGCTGGGCGAAGGCCACCGCATCTTCGGTGCGGATGCCACCCGTGCCAACGATCAGCGGCAGGCGGCCGTTGAGCACATCCTTGGCCTGGGCGGCCAGTTCGATACGCTCTTGGGTGGTGTGTGCGTAGTACTCGCCGGTCGAACCGCCGATGATGACGCCGTGAACCCTCGAGTCGACCAGGTATTCGAGTACTTCAGCGAATGCCGCCTTATCGATCGAGCCATCTGCGGCGAGTGGGGTCACTGCAGGGGTGTAGATGCCTTCGAATTTCATGATGCTGCTCCGATTATTATCACCACAAACCACTCAATGCCCGGCTTCCACGCCAGGCACTGACTTCATTAGCCAAGCGATGCTGCCTGTTGCAGGTTCAGCGAGCGTGTTTCCGGGGCCAGCATCCAAGACAGGAGCAGACCGAAAAAGGTGATGCCTGCGGCCACGTACATCGTCTGTGCGATGCCAAGCGAGGCGAGGGACATGGGTACCAGGTAGGTGCCCACTGCTGCGCCGATACGAGAGATCGAGGTGCCAGCGCCCACCGCGAAGGCGCGAATCTCGGTTGGGAAAATCTCGTTCGGATAGACAAGCGTGAGCACCTGTGCACCCCCGATGAACAGCGCATAGATGGCGAAGAACGCCAGGATCCAGGCGCCGGCGCTGTCATCGGACGCTCCCAGGCCCAGCAAGGCGAGGCCCGATACCGCGAAACTGCAGAGCAGCAAATTGCGGCGCCCCACCACGTTGATCAGCTTGGTTGAAACCACGCACCCTACGACGAAGAAGAGGGTGATCAGAATTGACCCGATTGAAGCGCTATCGCCTTTGACTTGCATCGCTGCAAGCACTTTTGGCGCAAAGGCGTAGACGGCAAAGAGGGGCACAATGCAGCACGTCCAGAAGACGATGATGAACAGCATTCGCTTGGAGTAGCCCGAATAAATCAGGCTCCAGACATTGATCTTGTAGTTTGGGCTCTCTTCCGGAAGGTTCTTCAGGCAGAAATCGTTGCCATAAACACTTTTTACGACCTGCTCGGCTTCATGATCGCGTCCTTTGCTCAGTAGCCACCGTGGCGACTCAGGTGTGCCTACGCGGACGATGAACAGGGCCAGGCCGATGATCGCTGAACTGGCCAACACCCAACGCCAGGCTTGCTCACCGCCTGTACGCAATATCAGCTCACCTACGATGTAGGCAGCTGCAGCGCCGGCAAACCAAAGGATCGTCAGCATCGCGAGCCGTGGGCCGCGATACTGCTTTGGCATGAATTCCACCAGCAGCGATGTGGCGACGGGGTATTCGATGCCTACTGCGATGCCGATGACAAGGCGCAGAATAAAAATCGCTTCAGCTGAATCGGCCCAGAACTGAGCGATGGAGGCGAGAATAAAAAGGGTGGGCCCTACGAAAAACAAGCGCTTGCGGCCAAGCCGATCAGTCAACCAGCCGCCAAGGAACCCGCCGAAAAAGATGCCGATCAATGCCGATGCGGCGATGAGGCCTTCCCAGAAGCTGTCCAGAGAAAGCGATATCGTAATGTGAGCCAAAGCCACACCGATGATACTCAGCACGTAACCGTCCACAAACGAGCCCCCACCGGAGCGGAGCGTGAGTAACTGGTGGAACTGGTTAAGCGGTACATCCTCGATTGAGGTACTAGGACTTGTCATTGTTCTCTCCTGATAAAAAACTTTTGAATGTTGGCAGCGCGACTCCGCGAAAAGGGGTCGGGAACCCTCTCAAAAAATTCAGTGAGCGATGGTTTGATTATTTTTGTTATGGAGCTAGGCCTGTACCTGGGATCTGCGCTTATGCTTCAACGCCTGCTTTGTATTGCCCCCACATCAGGTTCAAGTTCACGCCCATCGAGACCAATGGCTCCGGTGGGTTGGCGCAGGGGCCGGGGGATCTCAGCAAAAACTCGATGAGTTCGTTGCTTTCACCAGCGAGCCAGTCAGCCATCAATTTTCCCGTAGCGGTACCACGCGTCACGCCCAGACCGTTGCAGCACAGAACCCCATAAACGTTCGGCGCCAACCGGCCAAAGTACCCCTCATGGTTTCGCGACAATGCGAGGGCGCCGCCCCAGGTATATTCAAGGTTGACGTTCGGAAGCATTGGGAACCGGCGCGCGAACGACTCGCGGTGCCTGTTGACGAACCGCGCAGCGTACTTGCTGTTGCTCCTGCCATCGGCGTTGAAGCTGAAGCTATTGCGGATCAGGATGCGATTGTCGGGTGTCCGCCTGACAGTGGTGCCAAAGGGATCGGCGGGGATCACCCCCCAAAACGGTTTGCCTCCTAGCGCCGCCTGCTCTTCATCGGACAAGCGACGGGTGAGGCTGCCGTATGTGAATACCGGTAGCATGCGGCCTTTGAGGAAGCCGAAATGCATGCCAAACGCGTTGTTGCTGAGGATCAGTTTGTTAGCTGTGATGGCGCCGTTCTGATGGCGAAGGACAACCTTTTCCCCGTATTCGACATCGGTAATCGGCGTGTTTTCATACAGCACGACATTGGCGGGCAGTGAGTCTGCCAAGCCTTTCACCAGCGCCGAAGGCTGAACAAGGGAGGTGCCAGGGGTGAAGAGTGCCTTGCGGTAAAAACGGGTACCGATGTGCTCGGGCAACGCGTCGGCTTCGATCATCTCGTAGGGCTGTCCGAGCTTGTCCAGGCCGCTGCGGTATGCGTTCAACACTGCAATACCTCGGGACTCCACGGCGGCTTGATATTTGCCACAGTGCGTCATCTGGCAGTCGATGTTGAACTGGCTGACCAGTTCCTTCAGAGAATTCTGACCGAACTGGTTGATCTTCATGGTCGTCTTCGCCACATCGATATCCCCGATGTAGTCATCCGCCCCGATGTCATGCGGCAGATCAATGGCAAACCCTGCGTTTCGACCCGAAGAGCCCAGCCCGACCTCTTGAGCTTCGATGAGTGCGATCTGATCGTCAGGGAAATTCAGCGCGAGTTGTCGAGCCACGGCAAGACCGGTAAAGCCCGCCCCAACGATGGCCCACCGCACGCTGGAGGTGCCCTGGTGTGGGGGCTGGACGCGACGCCCTTTGCTCAAGTGGTACCAACCGCATGTGTTGTCATCAGCGGGTAAAGAAGTGATTTTTGTCATTTTGATGACCCTGAGATATAGGCTTGAGCAAAACACTGACGGTGTTGATAACGCGATCTCGACCAAATGGCCGTGTGGCATGCCAATCCCTTGGCGGCGAAGGTCTGCTCGCTACATCTCATAGCGGATCTCTTTAGAAGGTGGATGCCCAAAAAAAGCTCTGTAAGACCGGCTGAAATGGGTGCATGAGACAAAACCGCATGCGATCGACACATCAAATATCGAGGTGTTGGAATTCTGTAGGAGTCGGCGAGCTTCGGTGATTCTGAGTTGGAAGTAATATTTTTGAGCGGTGGTGCTCAGTTGGTACTTGAATAGTCTTTGTATTTGCCTGACAGAAAGACCTACCAACTGGGCAAGTTGAACTTGACTCAGCGGCTCCTCAAGATTCGACTCCATCAACGTGATCACTTCACGCAAGGGCTTGCTCACCTTGGGATGCTGGGGTTTCTGAAACGACCGATGTTTGCTTTGGTCAGAGTCAAGCGTATCCAGGACGGCATTGGCCAACTCGGCACGTACACCATAACCTAGCCAGCGGATCATCATGTCAAATGCGCCACTTGGCGTGGCTGATGTCATACGGTTCCGGTCGAGTTCCAAGGGTTCTTGAGATACAAGGGCGTACGGCGCTCGTTCAGCCAGGGCGGTGCGTTGCTCCGCATGAATAGCGCAGCGATAACCATCAAGCAGCCCGGCAGCGCCAAGGTACCAAGCGCCATTCCATAGGCCGCCGAGAGCAATAGGAAGTTTCGAGATCTTTTTAAGCAGTGACGATAGCCAACCAGGCAACGAGCGGGCAACCCGAAGTCCGCCACATATGATAATAAGGTCGAGGTCGGACAGACGAAGGTCCGTGAGCGGGGTATCAGGACGGATGGGAATACCCAGGTCGCTCATGACTTCAGCGTGGTTGTGGCTGAACGTGTGTATGCGTACCGCGCCCTGAGAGATAAGATTTGCTGTAACCAGTACATCCAATGCCTGGGTAAAGCAGGGCAGCGAGAAGTTTTCGAGCAAAAGAAAGCCCACTCGGGAAGGCTCACGGTCGCCTCGCGCTTGAGGGATGAACCCCAAGTTGCGGTCGGCAAAAGTACGGCTGAATTCTCTTGTAATTGTTTTCATTGGGGCACCTGGCAGCCCAAGCCAAATGCTTGACTTGACGGTTTTATTGATGTGCTCTTGAACGATGAAATCGAATCATCAGGTGAGTGTCAGCTTATGATTGCCCCCCTGACCCAGTCCAACTACTTTTCTAGGTATTTTTGGATAACGTGACGTTATCAGTCCTGTTTTCAAGGAAAGCGGGTAATGCGCAAAGCTCAACGACTGCTTCTTTTTGTGTCATACGCGGTGTAATGAATTCGCCGCTGACATTCTAACTGGATTGCACTCAGGCGTTTGTTGAAGTCAATGTCTGGTGGCGTCTTCTTAAAACGCGGATTAAGATTGAGCGCGATCTGGCCAGTGTGTCAGGGTTCTCATATAACTTAAGGTTATGCCAGCCAGAATTTTTTTGCCGCTGTGCTTTGTTCGGCCTGGGCGTAGCATGGTCAACTGTCGATTGGTGTAGTAGGGGAGCGTTACGAAGAATGTCGCAGAAGCATGTCGATCCAGATACGCTGCTCCTCAAAATGCCTTCCCTCAGGGCGGTGAAAGCCTTTGTGGCGGCGGCGAAGTACCAAAGTTTTACCCGCGCAGCGGAAGCGTTGTGCGTGTCACAGGCCGCCATCAGTCGTCAGATCCGCGAGCTTGAGGAGTACCTCAACGCTCCACTGTTCATTCGGGTAGGGCGCACCGTTGAGCTCACGCCGGCGGGGGCGGTGTTTTTCGATGCTTCGCAAATTTCTTTCGTCAATATCGCTCAGGCTGCAGAGCGCATCAGGAATGCGCCTGTTGATAAGCATGTCCTGACAATATCGTGTTCCCCCGCATTCTCCGCACTTTGGCTTTCAAACCATATTCAGGACTTTCGTTCGAAAAACCCGGATATCGAGCTTAATTTGATTACCACGCAGAACTTTCATGCGCGAGAACCGGGTGTCGAGCCTGATATTGTCATCTCGAAATTCGTCAATGTCGGTGATGGCTATAAAGTGTATCCGCTCTGCCATGACGTGATTTATCCGGTGTGTTCACCTGCGTATCTTGAGCGCCATCCTGAAATAACAACATTGGAAGGTCTGCGCAGTGCTGAGCTTCTGGATTTAAGTCCTTACGGCAGGTCGGGCGTGGCTGAACATGTCGACTGGAGTGTATGGCTGGCGTTTCAGAATGTTGACATCGACGAAAGGTCTTCTGAGGGGCCGCCGATTTTCCATGCCAACGATTACAACCTGATCGTTAATATGGTGCTTTCAAATCAGGGTGTTTCGTTGGGCTGGAACCACTTGGTGGCGCACATGGTGGAGTCTGGACGGCTGGTGAAACCTGTTAAAGAACAGGTCACGCTGCGGAACAGCCTTCATTATCTGGCGTGTCGTGAAGACACGGTCGCCAAGGATGCCTGTGCCAGAGTCAGGGATTGGATAATGACCAAGTTTTCATGGTGGAAGGTTCAAGCGAGAAATGCATAACCGGACATTATCGATTTCAGCCAGAAAATGTAGCTTGAGTAGTTGCTGAGCACCGCATTACCCTGTGCGCAAGCTTCGCTGCGCCCCTGATCCGTTTATTAACGGGGCGCTATATCTTTGCTTGGGCGCTGCGTAGGACCCTTAACAAGAACAATGTTTCAGTCGTTTGTGCCTGCCTGAACGGGTAGGTTACAGGGAGGACAAATAATGAATAGCAACGAATCCGTCATTAGCCTGATCAAACAACGCAAGCCGCGCCATGTATTGCCACGTGAGCTTTATTTCGACCCTGAGGTTTATCGTCAGGACCTCGAACACATCTGGCATAAAGACTGGGTATTTGCCGGGCACACCTTTGAAATCCCAAAGACGGGCCAGTATTTTACCCTTCAGATCGGCGATTACCCGGTAGCCGTTGTCCGTGGCAAGGAGGGTGAAGTTCGCGCCTTTCATAACGCCTGCCGCCACCGTGGTGCCAAGGTCTGCGAACATGCGAGCGGCAAGGTGGCGAAGCTGGTCTGCCCCTACCATAAATGGACGTTCGAACTCGACGGCAATCTGATCTACGCAGGCAACATGGGCAATGACTTCGATCGCTCGAACTACGGTCTGAAGACCGTCCATGTCGAGGTGGTACATACCTACATCTATGTGTGCGTCGCAGAAGTCGCGCCCGATTTCGCCAGCTTCCGTGCAGCCGTGACCCCGTTCATCGCGCCGCACTTCCTGGAAAACTGCAAGGTCGCCTTCGAATCGAACCTGATCGAAAAGGGCAACTGGAAGCTGGTCTTCGAAAACAATCGTGAATGCTACCACTGCGACGGTACGCACCCAGAGTTGCTCAACTCATTTGTTGAGAACCTGTCGGTAGCAGGTGTTGGCGGTGAAGACGATCCGGAGCTCGTGGCCCACTGGGATCGCTGCGAAGCGGCTGGCATGCCTAGCCGACTTAACATGGATCCGCTGGGGCGCTTCCGTATGACTCGCATCCCGCTCTCCGCCGGCGCGGTCAGCTACACCATGGACGGGAAGCCGGCAGTGGCGGGTCGACTGGACAAGAGCGGTGAACCGGACATTGGCGCTCTGCTTTACTTCAACTACCCGTCGACCTGGAACCACTTTCTGGGCGACCACGCGCTGAGCTTCCGTGTTCTGCCTATCGGGCCTGGCGAGACCCTGGTGACTACCAAATGGTTGGTGCCGGAGTCTGCCGTAGAAGGTGTGGACTACGATCTGGAACGCCTGACCAAAGTTTGGTTGGCTACCAATGATCAGGATCGACGCCTGGTTGAAGGTACCTTTGCGGGTGTATCTTCGCCAGCCTATGAGCCAGGGCCTTTCTCGGAAAACGCCGAGAACGGTGTTTGCCAGTTCGACGACTGGTATTGCGCGACCATGCTGGAGCGCCTGGAAGGGCGCCCGCAGTTGAAATCGGTAGGCTGATCCAGCTCTATGCAACGGCGCCTTCGGGCGCCGTTTTCGTTTGTTCCGGCGCCATGGCTACACCCTTCAAGCGTCCCCGGTCAGCGTTAACCACACAGGGTTATCGAGGGTATTCATGCGCCTGCGGCGATGCCGCTCGTCTTTATGCAATAAATGGCATGGAATTCTCATGGCTTGCGTTAGATCCATGTTATTTCCAACCACAATAAATACGGGGGCTTCATGAGCTGCCTTATCTGCGCAGGAAGTGCGGTGTCTGTCCAATGTACGGTCGGCTGGGAAGAGCGCAACTGCCCCCGCTGTGGGTGTTACCGAATGTCCCAGGCGCTCATTGCCTCGATGATGGAGGAGGGCCAGATCTTCGATGCAGAAAAAATGAGGCTCTGGCTTGGCACGTGTCGTAATGTCGCAGCGGTGCCTACCATAGAACCCCATCAAGCGATATTGATGCGATAACCGGAGGCAGTCATTCGTTTGCGATTATCGATATTTTTCCGTTTCGCTCCACGATCGCAAACTTGATCTGTTGCACCGATTCCAGTCCTTGGCTGTCGCGAGCTGATTCCAGAATGTCGTCCTCGGTCAACCGGGCTCGGCGCATTCGCTGGTGCAGAAACTGCCCATGCTCGACCACCAAGGTTGCGTGGCCATCCAGCAAGCGTGCAAGTGGGCGGGCGTTCAGTTTGGCCAGCGACAGGCCAACATCCAGCACGATCAATGTAGCGATCACCAGCATGGCATTGGTGAACGAAAAGTCTTCGCCCAGGAGCGCCTGCTGCGTAGCCTCGCCAATGATCAGCAGCAAGACGAAATCAAAGGTGGTCAGGTCGGCCAGCGAGCGCCGCCCGGCTATGCGGAACAGCAGCATCAGGGCGAGGTACATCCCGGCTGCGCGAAGGATCGAATCCATGACGCGCTCCTAGGGGTAGAGGAATGTGGAAAAATGGACTTCAGCCTGCGAGCCTGCCCTCACGACGCCCTGCAAAGTACCGACGTGCTCGCTGCGTAGCGTCAGGTACAGGGTGGCCACGCCATCATTGGTCGTACCCAATTGCAAGAGCAGGGCGGGGCCATGGGACATCGAGACCTGCGGCTCGGGCTGCATCGTCTCGATGCTGGCTTCGCGAAGCAGTGGCCCTGCCAGTTCGACCATTACCGGTTTGCCCGGTACACCCTGGATGGTGATGAACAGGCTGTCGGTGGTACCGCTGCGGCTGAGGCGCTGGTATTCGACCTTCAAGCGGCCATCCTGGCTTACCGCCTCGGCATCGCTCAACGGGCCGTTACCGAACAGCCCAGCCAAGGCAAGCAGGACGATGATCACCAGCACATACCAACCCACACGTTCGAAGCGCCAGACGCGGCGCTGCATCCGCATGTTCTCTTGAACGGGGTGACGCCTGGACCACAGCTCATCGTCCGCCATTGCACTGGCCCTCAGGCACGTTCGCCGCGAAGCCAGCGCTGGTGGTAGTGAGCCAGGCGCGTCAGGCCGAACTGCGCGCCCTGGCGCATCACATCCGTCCGCTCGCCAAAGAAACGCTGGGTACGGGTAAAGACCGCGACAGGCTCGCCGGCAAAGGCCCAGGCAAAGCACATCGTCCCGGGTGGCACCCCCGACTCAGGGCCGGGCCCTGCGACGCCGGTGGTGGCAATCACTACGTTGGCATCACTGTCTCGCAACGCACCCAGGGCCATTTCCCAGGCCACCGGCTCGCTGGTCAGCCCGTAGCGCTCGATCGTTTCGCCACTGACGCCCAACAAACGCTTTTTTGCACTGGGCGAATACACGACATAGCCGCTTTCCAGCACCTCGCCGGTGCCGGGGACTGCCGCCAACATGGCCACCATGCAACCTGCCGTGCACGATTCAGCCGTGGAAAGGATCAACTGATGATCTTTGAGATAGCCAATCGCGGCCAGTACGGGATCGGACGTCATGAGGGTTTCGACTCGCTTGTTCTTTTGCTGTTGACGCAGCCGTTGCGCGAATGGTTCAGCCATTGTTCGGTCCGCCTGTCCCAAGCCTGACACCTGGCCTGAACTTTGTCCGGCTTGCTGCCTTCACTTGTTTAGGGGCAGCGGACCTGCGGCATTAACCGGTATCACCGCTGCGGCTACTCAAACGGAACAATGGAGACAAGCAAATGGGCGATCTCGCAACGTATTTCTGGATTGCCGTGGCGGCCATCATTCTGCTGGTCGATCTATGGGCGATTGTCAGTGTGTTTCGCAGCGACAAATCTGACGCAGTCAAGGTGATGTGGTCGTTGATACTTATCGTGCTGCCCGTCGTCGGGCTTGCCATATGGGGCGTCGCTGGCCCGCGAGGGATCAAGCGCGGCACGGGGCCGACCTCACCCGAACACAGCAAAGGGTAGCGGGCAGGGCTCGCCGCGAGGCGAGCCCTTTTTCTGGCTAGAGGATCGGTTTGCCACCCGTGACGGCATAGCGTGACCCGCTGATGTAGCTGGCCTCATCCGAGGCAAGCAGCACATAGATCGGCGCGACTTCGACCGGTTGGCCAGGCCGCCCCATGGGGTAGCTGGAGCCGAAGTTCTTGACCGCTTCATCCGGCATGGTCGCGGGGATCAAAGGCGTCCAGATCGGGCCCGGCGCCACGCAGTTCACCCGTATGCCCTTCTTGCCCAGAAGCTGGGCCAGGCCAGCCGTGAAGTTGGCGATGGCACCTTTGGTCGTGGCATACGCCAGCAGTTGCGGCGAAGGATCATCCGAATTCACCGAACTGGTGTTGATGATCGAGCTGCCTTTGGGCATCGAGGGCAAAGCCCGTTGGCAGATGCGGAAGATGGCCGTGATGTTGACGTTGAACGTCATCAGCCATTCATCGTCGTCGATTTCATCGAGGGTTTCGTGAGACATCTGGAACGCTGCGTTGTTGACCAGCACGTCGATGCGGCCGAACTGTTCAACGGTCTTGTCGACGATGTCATAGCAATGCTGCTTCTGCGCCAGGTCACCGGGGAGCAGCAGGCATTTGCGCCCCGCTGCTTCCACCCAGCGGGCCGTCTCTTGAGCATCGTCATGCTCGTCGAGGTAGGCAATGGCGACATCAGCGCCTTCGCGGGCGTAGGCAATGGCCACAGCGCGGCCGATGCCGCTGTCGGCACCGGTGATCAAGGCGACCTTGCCGGCAAGCCGGTCATGCCCTGCATAGGTTTGTTCGCCGCAGTCCGGATACGGATCCATCCGGCGCTGCGAGCCGGGCACCGCTTGCGGTTGTGAAGGGAAGGGCGGGGTGGGGTATTCACTCATGGTGGTAGCTCCTGCATTAACGAACGGGTGTATCCGTTTGAAACAGCACCGAGCAAAGTGTTGGACGTAATTGGCTGTCGCCGCGACGGACGGAGTGTTCTGCCAATTGCACTGAATTTTCGACAAAGGGCTCAGCTCTACCTGAGAGATGCCAGTCTTCTCAGTACGCCGTTGCTGACCCAGGAGGAATAGAGTGCCCCGTATCATCACGCCCAGCACACCCGAGCACGAGCAGGAGGAGCGCAACGCCAGGATGTTCGGTTCGCCCAAGGAGCGTCTGGATTTCTACCGCAAGGAAATCCAGTACGAGACCAGCATCCTGGCCAACCGGACAGACGCCTACCTGGCGGCCCAGTCGTTCCTGGTCATCGCGTTCGTGTCTTCGATGGGCAACCTCAACCAAGGGTGGGGTGAGATGTTCACCCTGGTCGTGCCCGCCTTTCTCGCGTTGCTCGGCGTGCTGAGTTCGCTCAACGCTTGGCCAGGCATTCGCGCTGCTTATCGCATCATTGAACACTGGCAGCTGAAACAGAGTCACCTGCTGCGCAGTGAACCGTTGATGGGGCTGGCTTATGACGAGTCACCGCTGTTTTGCGAGGTCGAGACTTCGCAGGCAGGCCACCGCAAATCGCTGCTGTTTTCCTTGCGCACGCCGTGGATATTTCTTTGTTTCTGGATCGTGCTGGGCAGCTACTCGGTTTACATTCAGCTGGCTTGAAGCGGCAGGGCAAAGGCCCCGTTGCCGATGCAAGCAATGCACGGCAAGGGGCCCGTTACAAAAGGGGGCTCAGCTGGCCAGGGCCTTGATCAATTGCTCATTGAAGGCCGGGATGTCGTCCGGCTGGCGGCTGCTGATCAGGTTGCCATCCACCACCACTTGCTCATCCACCCAGTTGCCGCCTGCGTTGCGGATGTCATCCTGCAAGGTCTTGTAACTGGTCATCCGCTTGCCTTGTGTCAGGCCCGTCGACACCAGTAGCCAGGCACCGTGGCAGATCACCGCCAGCGGCTTGCCTGCCGAGTGGTGACTTTTCACCAGCTTCTGTGCCCCCGGAATAAGCCGGATCGTGTCGGAATTCTGTACGCCGCCAGGCAACACGATAGCGTCGTAAAGATCGAGGTGGGCACTGTCAAAGGTGGCATCCACCTCAAACGCGTCTGCGGGCTTGTCGTGGTTCCAGCCGCGTACCGTTCCTTCCTTGTCAGCCAGGATGTCGACCACAGCTCCGCTTTCTATCAAGGCGTCACGCGGCCCGGTCAGCTCGACCTGTTCAAAACCATCGGTGACCAGAAAGGCCACGCGCTTGCCGTTCAATGGTGTGCTCATCGTTTAATCTCCGTTCTCAATGGTAGGGGTCAGTTCGTCGGGATCATTCAGCCTCGCCGTCGTTGCGAATGGGTAATGACAAAGCCGGCAAGGAAACCGATGACGGCTGCGCTGAGCAGCAGCGGGGTTTTATCTTTTGGCGTTCGCCATCCGCCTTTGACACTTCGACGGCCACTGGGCGGCTCGAACAGATTGCCTGCGGACTTTTCTGCGCTTGGACTGCGCTGCAGGCCCCTGCGGGCAAGCCACCCGGACAGTGCCGGCAGCCCGGGCACCAGGTAGCTGGCCAAATGGGCGATGCGGGCGCTTGCGCCGACGGTGGTGCTGGTGCGAGGAGCGATCGCGCAGGCCACCATGGCCTTGGCCACCCGCTCCGGGTCGTAGATTGGCCCTGGCGGTTTGAGGGCATGCCCGGTGTAGTTGCCACCGTCGCGGAAGCCTGGGGTATCCATCACGGCGGGGTAGATGTCGCAGACGTGGATATCGGGGTACTCGGTAAGCTCGCCCCGCAGTGCCTCCGAGAGCCCGCGCAAGCCGAACTTGCTGGCTGAATAGGCGGCGGCATAGGGTTGGGCGAGCCAGCTGCCCAATGACAGGGTGTTTATCAGTGTGCCGCTGCCTTGCTGCTTGAAGTAGGGCAGCGCAACGTGGGCCCCTCGGAGGTAGCCCAGCAAATCGGTCTGGATCACCTGCTCATGCGCTTCAAGCGGTGTTTCCTCGAAACTGCCTACCGCTCCCACACCCGCATTGTTTACCCAGATGTCTATGCGCCCATGGCCAAATTCGGCAGCGCGGGCTGCCAAGGCCTGTACCTGGTCGCTCTGGGTCATGTCGGTGGTCACGGCCACCGCGTCGGTGCCGCAATCGGTGCATTCGTCCAGCGTTTCAAACAGCGCTTCCTCATCCCGTGCCGCCAGCACCAGACGAGCGCCTTTACAGGCGAAGGCATGGGCGGCGGCTCGCCCTATGCCGCTGGACGCGCCAGTGATCACAACCACCTTGCCACGCAGCGGGCCCTTGATCGGCGAGCCGGTCAGCGGCGGTGGCTGGTCGGGTGCAACGGAGCGGTCTATCGGTGCCGTGAAGGTCTCACTGACTTCAATGGGCGACAGCTGGAGCGCGGTGCCGTCCACCAGGTTCAACGTCAGATTGCGGATGGTGCCGGCCACCCGATCGGGGAATACGGGCTCTCCTTGAGCATCCAGACTGTCGTAGATGAACCGGTCACCTTCCAGCCATCCAACCGCGGTCAACAGCTCCGGGCCCAGGTAATACTTGCCATCCTGAAAGAAGCCGGGGAACTGATGGGCCCGCTCTATGTTTTCGACACAGTAACGCTCACCTGGCTTCATTCCTGTCGCTTGATCAATCATGGTGCAAGCTCCTGTGCGGTTAAACGTGGTCGGGGCCGAGGGTCCCGGATGCCGCCCCTGGCACAAGGATCACCTTGCGGCAGTCATCCTCTTTCTGATCGAACATCTTGTAGCCCAGCGCTGCCTCTTCCAGCGCGAGGCGATGGGTCACGATCAACTCCGGCTGCAGCCGTCCTGCTTCGATATGCTCGAGCAGCTCGGGAAGGTACTTTTGAACATGGGTCTGCCCCATCTTGAAGGTCAGGCCCTTGTCAAAGGCATCGCCGAACAGGAAGCCGTGGATGAACCCGGCATAGACACCTGGCACGCTGACCACGCCGCCTCGTCGCACCGCCGCAATGCTCTGGCGCAGCGCCTTGCCGCTGCTGCCCTCCAGCTTCAGGGCCGTCATGACGGTTTCCGTGGTGCTGCCCTTGGCTTCGAACCCGACGGCATCGATGACCGCGTCGACGCCGCGCATACCGGGTGTCTGGCGGATGATGCTGTCGGCAGGGTCGTCGTCCTTTTCGAAATTGATCGGGATGACGCCGTAGGCCTCCTGGGCATAGGCCAGCCGGTAGTCGTTGTCATCCACCATGAAAATGGTGTGAGCGCCCAGCATCCGTGCGCAGGCGGCACTCAGCAGCCCCACCGGCCCCGCGCCATAGATCGCCAGCGACGAGCCTTGGCCGATCTGGGCATTGACCACGGCTTGCCAGGCGGTGGGCAGGATGTCGGAGAGGAACAGCACTTTGTCATCAGCGAGGCTCGTCGGGACTTTGAACGGCCCGACGTTGCCTTTCGGCACCCTGACATAATCGGCTTGGCCTCCCGGCACGCCGCCGTACAGGTGGCTGTAGCCAAACAGCGCTGCGCCGGGTGGAATCCCCTTCTTGTTGAGGATCGCTCCGCGCCCGGTGTTGGTGGTTTCGCAGGCGGCAAACAGATCGTGCTGGCAGAAGAAGCAGCTGCCACACGCGATGACGAACGGGATCACGACGCGGTCGCCAACCTGCAGGTTGGTCACGTCTTTGCCGACGTCTTCGACGATACCCATGAACTCGTGGCCGAAGATGTCGCCGTGCTCCGTTTGCGGGATCTTGCCGTGGTAGAGGTGCAGGTCGGATCCGCAGATGGCGGTGGCGGTCACCCTCAGGATGATGTCGTCCGCTTCGGTGATGATAGGGTCAGGGACGGTATCGACCCTGACATCGTTGGCGCCGTGGTAAGTCAGTGCTCTCATGCTGTTCGCTCCTGCATCACAGAAAATCGTGGGGGTATGCAGGGGAAGCCTCATGGGCGGGCAAAGTTCAGACTAACTTGTCCAGTGGTGATCCTGGAGGTGCTGTGGCACCCAGATGAACAACGAGATGAGGCACAGACGAGCGCCTTTGACTCATTCCAGGTGAACCTTGCAGCGCCCCCCGTGCTCGACAGTCAAAGCGTACGAGGGCTGCCTGATGAACGCGATTACGCAGCAGATCACTCAAGAACAGCGCCGGCTCGCTGCTGTGAACCATTGGTTTCTGCTATACGACGATCAGGAATGCAGGCGTGATTGCCCAAGTTCCCACCACGAAGAGCTGTTGCGCCAGGCCGACGAGATGGACCGCTTGGGATTGATTGACTGGCGCGAATGGCGGGACCTGCGGCGGCTCGCTGATCGTGCATTTCTCAAAGCCATTGCTGGCGCTGATTACCCATTCCTTCGGTGTTAAAAGCTATACAAGACCTGTAAAATATCTGTACATTGCACTAGTGTTGTACAGTATTTCGGCGTGTTCGAGGTCAGTATGGCGCACCCTGCTCGTTGGACCGCGCTTTGCCTGCTACTGGTTGCCCTGTCAGCGGCGGCGGACTGGCGGGCGGAACTGCCAGCTGCGCAACGGCTGGGTGCCGGTGAGTTCACCTGGTTTGGCCTGCGTCTTTACACAGCCCAATTGTGGACAGTAGGGCCTGTTCATGACTGGAACCAGCCTTTCGCCCTTGAGCTGCTGTACCACCGCTCGCTGTCCAGGGACACCTTGGTGCAGGCCAGTCTCGAGGAAATGCGCCGCCTCGACACGGGCAGCATGACGCCGCAGCAACGTGCCGCGTGGACCGATGCAATCGAGCAGGCATTCGTCGACGTGCATGCCGGTACGCGCATTACCGGCCTGTACCTGCCGGGGCAGGGCTGTCGCTTCTACGTCGACGGCAAGCTCAGCCGCGAAATAGCCGACCCGGTCTTTGCCCGCCAGTTCTTCGCCATCTGGCTCGACCCCCGCGCCAGGGATACCCAACTGCGTCAGCGCCTGCTTGGGCTGGCTGGCAACGACCGAGGACCATGAACATGTACAAGGCGCTGTTGCTGGCTTTCTGTGTGCTTCTGGGCAGCTGTGGCAATGTCGGTGTCGAGCAGTATGCCCAGCAGCAACCCAAACTGGACCTGGTTGCGTTCTTCTCGCGACCGGTGCAGGCCTGGGGGATGTTCCAGAAGCGTTCCGGGGAGGTGGTCAAGCGCTTCCACGTGCGCATCGACAGTCACCGCGAAGGTGAGCGGCTGATTCTCGACGAGCGGTTTCTCTATAGCGATGGCACACGCCAGCAACGTACCTGGACGCTGGTGCCTGACGGCCCCGGCCGCTGGCGCGGAACGGCGGGGGATGTGATCGGTGAGGCGCGAGGCGAAGTGGCGGGCAACGCGCTGCGCTGGCGCTACCAGCTGGACCTGCCAGTTGACGGTAACCACTGGCAAGTAGACCTGGACGACTGGATGTACCTCATGGATGACGACACCCTGATCAACCGCTCGAGCATGAGCAAACTGGGCGTGGAAATAGGGCAGATCACCCTGTTCTTCCGCCATCTGCCGGAGGGCACACCATGAACTTGATCGCGCTCACTCAGCTGGTTTCGACCGGCGAGGCAAAGGAACTTGAACTGCTGTCGCTGGAAGGGGGCTTCTACCTCCTGCGCGCCTTGACTGACGCAGGCCCCGTGACTTTGAGCGATGCCCTAGGGCAGCCCGTTCGGGTGCGCTCCACTACTGAACTGAGGCATTTGCTCGACGGCCTGCCCGCCGTGCCGTGCATGCTGGTACAGCAGGTGGTGCATGATGAGATGTGCGGGCAACGTGATGGCCCGATTGCGCCGCTGCGGCTGCCGGTATCGCTCGCCAGCCAGTGGTAGCCTGAACGATGCGCCTGGGCCTGGTGCTGGGTGACCAGCTGTCGTTCGACCTGGCAAGCCTGGCCACCCTTGACCCTGCCCGCGATGCGATCCTGATGGCGGAAGTCGAGGGTGAGGCCCGGTACGTGCCGCACCATCCCATGAAGATCGTGCTGATCTTCAGTGCCATGCGGCACTTTGCCCAGGCCCTGCGGGAGCGGGGTTGGCAAGTGCATTATGTCGAGCTCGATGCTGACGGCAACAGCGGTAGCATCGTTGGCGAATTGCGGCGCTGGCAACACGCCTTGGGCGCCACCCACATTCACCTGACCGAATGCGGGGAGTGGCGCCTGGAGCAGGCTTTGCGCGATGCCGGCTTGCCCCTTGTGTGGCATCGGGATACGCGTTTTCTATGCTCCCGCGAAGCCTTCGCGCGCTGGGCCGACGCGCGTCGCCAACTGCGTATGGAGCACTTTTACCGTGGCATGCGCAAGCGAACCGGCCTGCTGATGGAGGCCGATGGAAGCCCGGCAGGTGGCGCCTGGAATTTTGATGGCGACAACCGCAAGCCGTTACCGCGCCAGCTGCGCGGGCCGTTCGCTGCGCATTTCGCGCAGGACGGGATCACGGCAGCGGTGGTCGCCCTGGTACGCCAGCGCTTCAGCGACCACTATGGAGCCATCGACGGCTTCGACTACCCGGTGACCCATGCCGAGGCCCGTCAGCTCTGGCAACATTTTTTGGACTTCGGGCTGGCGGCCTTCGGTGACTACCAGGACGCTATGGCCGAAGGCGAACCCTTCCTGTTCCATGCGCGCATCAGTGCGGCGCTCAACATCGGCCTGCTGGATCTGCGTTGCCTGTGCCAAGAGGTCGATAAAGCCTGGCGCGAGGGGCGGGTGCCGCTCAATGCAGCCGAAGGTTTCATCCGCCAGTTGATCGGCTGGCGCGAGTATGTGCGGGGCATCTACTGGCTGCGCATGCCGGAATACGCCGGGCTCAACCACCTGGGCAACGAGCGTGCGCTGCCGGCATTCTACTGGACCGGGCGCACCCGCATGCGCTGCATGGAGCAAGCTATCGGGCAGACCCTGCGATTGGGGTACGCTCACCATATCCAGCGGCTGATGGTAACCGGCAACTTCGCATTGCTGGCCGGTATCGTGCCTGGCGCGATCTGTGAATGGTACCTGGCGGTTTACATGGATGCCTTCGACTGGGTGGAGTTGCCCAACACGCTCGGCATGGTAATGCATGCCGATGGCGGCTACCTGGGGTCCAAGCCCTACTGCGCCAGTGGTCGTTACATCCAGCGCATGTCCGATCACTGCAAGGCGTGCAGCTACAGGGTCGATCAGGTGATCGAGTAAGATGCCTGCCCATTCAATGCCCTTTACTGGCATTTCCTCATCCGTCATCGGCCTCAGCTCTCGGCCAATCCGAGGCTGGCACTGGTCTATCGTAGCCTCGATCAAATGTCGGCCGGCCGTC
>Ga0153918_1000355_pt1 | contig 23888 bp, 23 predicted proteins | sample TSFL002MetaG_FD_104687 | JGI IMG/M metagenome (GOLD analysis project Ga0153918, IMG submission 104687) | Attine ant fungus gardens microbial communities from Florida, USA - TSFL002 MetaG | ecosystem: Host-associated > Fungi > Mycelium > Unclassified | place: USA: Florida, Paynes Creek Historic... | reverse complement strand
AGCCGTTTAAGCCTAAACCAAGGGCAAGACCGCCGATACCAGATTCAGCAAGTGGCGTGTCAAACACACGGTCTTCACCGAATTCTTTTTGCAATCCTTCTGTCGCACGGAATACGCCGCCGTTTACACCAACGTCTTCTCCGAAAACTAAGACATTTTCGTCATTTTTCAGTTCTGTGCGTAACGCATCCGTGATTGCTTGAATCATTGTCATTTGCGCCATGGCTTACTTCGACTCCTTCTGTGTATAAATTTCAAATTGCTCCTCAAGGTTGTGAGGCATTTTTTCGTACATGATTTTCATTAAATCAGTTACTTTTTGCTTCGGTTCAGCATCAGCTTTTTTGATCGCTTGCTTAATTTCTTCTTTCGCATCCTCAATTACTTTTGCTTCTTCTTCTTCAGACCATAAGCCTTTGTTTTCAAGGAACGCACGGAAGCGTACAAGCGGATCTTTTTGTTCCCACTCATTTTCGATTTCTTTTGTACGATATTTAGTAGGATCGTCACCAGCCATTGTGTGCGGGCCATAACGGAATGTAAGTGTTTCAATTAGTGTTGGACCTTCGCCGTTGATTGCGCGCTCGCGTGCTTCAGCAGTTGCTGCGTATACAGCAAGCGGATCCATTCCGTCTACTTGTACGCCGACAATACCGGCAGCTACAGCTTTTTGTGCAATTGTTTCAGCTGCAGATTGTTTTTCAACAGGAGTTGAAATCGCGTAACGGTTGTTTTGTACCACGAAGATTGCAGGTGCTTTATAAGCTCCGGCAAAGTTAATTCCTTCGTAGAAGTCCCCTTGAGAAGCTCCGCCGTCACCAGTGTAAGTGATTGCGACAGCTTTCTTACCGCGTTTTTTAAGACCTAGCGCAACACCGGCCGTTTGAATGTATTGAGCACCGATAATGATTTGTGGAGAAAGGGCATTCACATCATCAGGCATTTGGTTTCCTCTGAAATGTCCGCGAGAGAAAAGAAACGCTTGATATAATGGAAGGCCGTGCCAAATTAACTGAGGCACATCACGGTATCCAGGAAGAACAAAGTCTTCTTTTTCAAGCGCGAAATGCGTTGCAATCTGAGAAGCTTCTTGACCCGCAGTAGGAGCGTAAAATCCGAGACGTCCTTGACGGTTTAATGAGATAGAGCGTTGGTCAAGCACACGCGTAAATACCATGCGGCGCATTAGCTCTTTTAATTGATCATCAGTTAAATCAGGCATCGCCGCTTCATTCACGACTTCTCCCTTTTCATTTAAAATTTGGAACGTTTCGAACTGCTTTTTAATGGCATCAAATTGCTTCTTACTGTCAACGATAGCTTTTTTCGTTTTTGCAGCCATACTAAGTCACCTCTTCCTTTCTTTTAAACAGTCATTAGACGTGCATTCCTTTTATACATACAAACTTAGGGTACCCTAAAGTATCAGCAGTAAGTCGTATTATATTTTAGCCGATCCCCAGTTTGCCAAAACCTTTTATGTAGGATAGTTACACTCTGCTTTGAACTGTATTATTTCGAAGTTGTAAAAAACTAATACAACACCGCTTAACATGGATTAGTTTACACCAAATAAAGAAGAACCGTCAATCGTTTTCATCGCTGATTTTCAATAAATGTATTCGCTTTACATTTTCATCAAAAAAACAGATGCCAACCGCACCCGAAACTGTACTAGTATACCTTACTATGCTGTACTACAATAGAAATGAAAATTTTGAACGAAATCCGAATAGCATTTCATTCAAAAAAAGAGCTGATCGAGTCAGCTCTTTTTCACACGATAGCCTGCAGCATCATATAAATCTTCCCGGGCTTTATTATATTTTTCGGTTTGTTCATTAAATTCTCCGCTATATTTAAGGATCTTTTCATAAGAAGCATTGACTTTATCGATCTGCTGATCCAGATCATCTCTTGTCAAATCTTTGTCTTTCAGCTGCATATACAGTTTTTTATTAAGCTCAAGCGCTTTTTTATACTCTTTATACATAGTGCCATATGATGTATATCTTTTCTCCATATGGTTTGCTGCGGCATCGGCCTTTTCTTTTATGTCTTTTTCCTTAATATGTTCCGCTGACGTTTTTGCTTCCTCAAATTCTGTTTCCGATTTTTTCATGCTGTCATTTTCAAGCTTTAGGTGTTCTTCGCGCTTGCTGACATTTTCAAGCGCCTTATTAGATAAAGCAACAATTTTTTTATAATCATCCATATTGAGCTTCATAACACTATCGTAAAGCTGATTTTCTTTGGCCTCTAATTCTTTGAGTGTTTTTTGTTCTTCTTGAAACGGCTTTTCCGATTCCGCGGCTTTTTCTAACGAATGATGAAGTGAATCAACCGGGTCCTGTCCCATGCATCCTGTTAATATCAGTGCCATGGCACAAAAAGCTCCGATCTTCATTCCAGGCCGCCGTTTTATTGCGTCTTTCACGTTAAATCCCCCAATCTTGACAATTTCTACTATAGAATCCATGGGGACATTTGGCAATAGTCGTGCTGTATTAATGCAATACTGAAATTAAATCAAAAAAGTGAAAAATCAGGACAGATGACCATACAATTTTTTTGTTTTTACATAGGTTATATTAGACGCTATGCCTACTTATAAAGGCTCTGGCGTAATTAAAAGAGGAGGTTATGTAATATGTATGGATATGGTTACGGCGGAGGCTGCTGCAGTTATGGTGGTTACGGATATGGTGGCTGCGGATATGGCTACGGCCGCACCTTTGCGCTAATCGTTGTTTTATTCATTCTGTTAATCATTGTCGGAGCTGCTTATTTAGGCGGAGGCTGTTGCTAACCACACAGCATGAAATTGACCAGCCATATACGGCTGGTCATTCGTTTCGTTGCACCTTTGTGAAGAAATCCGATATAATTTACATATTAAGCTTTAGGAGTGAAGTTTCTTGATTACTATGGAAAACATCGTACGTGACGGCCATCCAGCCCTCAGAGAGACTGCCGAACCTGTTGAGCTGCCTCCAACTGATGCAGAAAAACAGCAGCTGGCCGACATGATCGAATTTGTTAAAAACAGCCAAAATCCGGAATTAGCCGAAAAATACAAGCTGCGCCCTGGCGTAGGACTCGCAGCTCCTCAAATTAATATCAAAAAACGAATGATCGCTGTTCATGCGGAAGATGCTTCCGGTAAATTATACAGCTATGCTCTATTTAATCCTAAGATCGTCAGCCATTCAGTTGAAAAAAGCTACTTAACAAGCGGCGAGGGCTGCCTCTCTGTAGATGAAGCGATTCCCGGTTATGTTCCCCGCTATGCTCGCATCAGAGTAAAAGGAACAACACTAGAAGGCGAAAATATTGATATTCGTTTAAAAGGATTTCCGGCTATTGTGTTTCAGCATGAGATCGATCATTTGAACGGCGTTATGTTCTATGATCATATTGACAAGGAAAATCCTTTCAAAGAACCTGAAAATGCAATCGCAATTGAGCGCTAATAGAAAAAGCGGCTGGCACAATGCCAGCCGTTTCTTTATTTTAAAAGGCCCAATTCTTTGACAGCGTATGCAATTCCATCCTCGTCCACCGGCTTTGTTACAAAGTCCGCGATTTCTTTCAGTTCGGGAACAGCATTTCCCATAGCAACGCCTGTCCCAACATATTCAATCATTTGCAGATCATTTAATCCGTCGCCGAAAGCATATGTATCGCCGATATCAAACGGAAGACGCTCAATCACTTTTTTGATTCCTTCTGCCTTCGAACCTCCGTGCGGCAGAACATCAGTCGATAGCTCATGCCAGCGAACTAGATCAAACTCAGGAAAAGCGGCATAAGCTTTTTCTTCTTCATCCTGACAAAATAAAAGAAGCTGAAAAATTTCTTTTCCTTCATAAAAAAGGTCATCGGTCTCTGGGTAATCGGTTTTAAGGCTGCCGATTCCCTCGAGAACATGAGGGTGATCCGCAACAGTCGCTTTCATCGTGTCCTCAGCCATAAACACAACAGGATGCTTGCCTTCATCCGCCTGCTTTAATAATCGCCTGATTGCATCTTCAGACAGCGGATTTTTATAAATCACTTGATTTTCAAAGACAACAAACTGTCCATTGTAGGAAATAAATGAGTGGATGCCCAGCTCCTCCAAAATCGGCTTAACCAAAAATGGAGACCGGCCGCTGGCAATAAACACATGATGCCCTTGGCGCTGAAGCTCCGCCACGGTTTTTCTCGTACTTTCCGGTATATTCTTATCATGATCATATATTGTTCCGTCAATATCAAAAAAGATTAATTTAGAATCCATCGCAACTTCCCCTTTATCGTCTTGGTCTGCAATTCCCACCCTCATCATACAAAAAGATTGTCATTCAGCAAACAATTTCGTTCAAAAATCATATTAAATTCCATTAATAACCACGAAAAGTCTTCCTCAATCTCCGTATACTATTTGTATAAAAGAACTCTGGGACAAATTTTTCATTAAAGGAGGGACTGGCTAATGCTGCGTAAATTAAGAAAGAAACTCAGAAGACAATGGAACGGAATGCTCCGTAAGAAAGCAATTGCCTGACAAGGGATCTTTCACTTTTTGAGAGATCCTTATTTTGCTCAAGGCTTTCCTTATATTCCGTTTTCGAATATAATAGAATGAGCGAGTCTAACATACGGCATTTAAGGAGAGATTTGGAATGATTTATAAGGTATTTTATCAAGAGAAGGCTGACGAAGTACCTGTTCGGGAAAAGACAGATTCACTTTATATTGAAGGCGTATCTGAGCGTGACGTCAGAACAAAGCTGAAAGAAAAGAAATTTAATATTGAGTTTATTACACCTGTTGATGGTGCATTCTTAGAATATGAACAACAGAGCGAAAATTTTAAAGTATTGGAGTTATGAGCGGTATGAAATTTGTAAAAAATGATCAGACTGCTGTTTTCGCCCTCGGAGGTTTGGGCGAAATCGGTAAAAATACGTACGCGGTGCAATTCCAGGATGAAATTGTGCTGATTGATGCGGGGATCAAGTTTCCCGAGGACGAACTGCTCGGAATTGACTACGTCATCCCTGATTATACGTATTTAGTCAAAAACGAAGATAAAATTAAAGGGCTTTTTATCACCCACGGGCACGAAGACCACATCGGCGGTATTCCATACCTGCTCAGACAAGTGAATATTCCTGTATACGGCGGAAAACTCGCGATCGGCTTACTTCGGAATAAACTTGAAGAGCATGGATTATTGAGACAGACGAAACTGAACATTATCGGCGAGGATGATATTGTAAAGTTCCGCAAAACGGCTGTGTCATTCTTCAGAACAACACACAGTATTCCGGATTCCTACGGCATTGTTGTAAAAACGCCGCCCGGAAACATCGTACATACTGGGGATTTCAAATTCGACTTTACTCCAGTCGGCGAGCCGGCAAACTTAACGAAAATGGCCGAAATCGGTAAGGAAGGCGTTTTGTGCCTTCTTTCAGACAGCACAAACAGTGAAAATCCGGAGTTTACCATGTCTGAACGCCGTGTAGGAGAAAGCATTCATGACATTTTCCGCAAGGTGGACGGCCGAATTATCTTCGCTACATTTGCGTCGAATATTCACCGCTTGCAGCAGGTAATTGAAGCTGCTGTACAAAATGGAAGAAAAGTTGCCGTATTTGGACGCAGTATGGAATCGGCTATCGAAATTGGACAGACACTCGGTTATATTAACTGTCCTAAAAATACGTTTATTGAGCATAACGAAATCAATCGTATGCCTGCTAATAAAGTAACAATTTTATGTACAGGAAGCCAAGGGGAACCAATGGCGGCGTTATCAAGAATTGCAAACGGCACACACCGCCAAATTTCAATCAATCCTGGGGATACGGTCGTATTTTCTTCATCCCCTATCCCAGGCAACACAATCAGCGTGAGTCGAACAATCAACCAGCTGTATCGTGCGGGTGCTGAGGTTATTCACGGCCCTCTTAACGATATCCATACATCCGGTCACGGCGGACAGGAAGAACAGAAGCTGATGCTTCGTTTAATCAAGCCTAAATTCTTCATGCCGATTCACGGTGAGTACAGAATGCAAAAGATGCATGTCAAGCTTGCAACAGATTGTGGCATCCCAGAGGAAAACTGCTTTATCATGGATAATGGTGAAGTATTAGCGCTTAAAGGCGATGAGGCTTCAGTTGCAGGAAAAATTCCGTCCGGTTCAGTGTACATTGACGGAAGCGGTATCGGTGATATTGGCAATATCGTACTTCGTGATCGCAGAATTCTCTCTGAAGAAGGACTTGTCATCGTTGTTGTCAGCATTGACATGGACGACTTCAAGATTTCAGCGGGCCCAGATTTGATTTCCAGAGGATTTGTGTACATGAGAGAATCTGGCGACTTGATCAACGACGCTCAAGAGCTCATTTCAAATCACTTACAAAAAGTAATGGAACGAAAAACGACTCAATGGTCTGAAATCAAAAACGAGATTACAGACACGCTTGCACCTTTCTTGTACGAAAAAACAAAGCGCCGTCCAATGATCCTGCCGATCATTATGGAGGTTTAAAAAAAGAGGCACTCCCTAAGGGAGTGCCTCTTTTTATTGCAGTGATATGTGTTGAAATGATTTTACATCGAATAATCCCGTAGTCGTCATTTTAATATCAGGAATGACAGGCAAAGCTAAAAACGACAATGTCAAAAATGGATTAAATCCGCCTGTGAAACCGATTAACGGCAATTTATCATGAAGCGTCAGCAAGCTTTGATTCACTTGCTCTGCAGATTGGTCGGATAATAACCCTGCAATCGGCAGCGGTACTGAATGGAGCTCTTCCCCATTTTTTATAATCGTTAATCCTCCGCCAATTTCCTGCAGCTTATTAACTGCCGCCGCGATATCCTCATCATCCGTTCCGACGGCAATAATATTATGGGAGTCGTGTGAAATGGTTGTAGCAATCGCTCCGCTCTTGAATCCAAATCCTTTCACAACACCAAGTCCGGTTTCTTTTAATCCTTTATGCCGCTCAACAACTGCAATCTTTAACAAATCAAGCTCAGTGTCAGGCTTAAATTCGCGGGCATCAGGAGCCGGAACTTGTACTAATCGTGTTTCAAGCTGATTTGGTATGATTTCAATGACATTGATTTGCTGCTCTGAATCGATTGGCATATGAAAATCCTGTTTGTTAAGAGGAGCAGCAAGCTTAACAGAATCAAGCAGTGCCTGATCTGGTGCTGCAGTTGAAGCATGATCCTGATAGACCGCTTTGCTGTCTTCAGCAACAGTCTGCCCTTTTACCATCGTCATTGTGACAGTGACATTTTCCAGATCAGATACAAAGAGCAAATCAGCGTCAAAACCCGGGGCAATCGCTCCCTTTGTATCTAATCCGTAGCATTCGGCCGCATTGAGGCTTCCTAATTGATAGGCTAAAAACGGATCAAGTCCGGCTTGAATCGCCATTTTCACCTGATGGTTTACACTTCCCTCTGACAATAAATCATCCACATGCTTATCATCCGTACAGAAAAAGAAACGGCGTGCGTTCTTTTCATTCACCGCCGGCAGCACATTGAGCGTATTTTTAGCGACTGATCCTTCACGCATCATGACATACATGCCTCTTCTGATACGATCAAGGGCTTCTTCCTTCGATGTTACTTCATGGTCGTTTAAGACAAAGGCGGTTCTGTAAATGTTAATGAGGTCTGTTGATAAACCAGCTAAATGACCGTCTATCCGTTTTCCTGCAACACGGGCATCGAGCAGTTTCTGAACCATGTCTTCTTCAGCCTTCTGAACCGACACATAATCCATAACTTCAGCCAGCCCTAATACTTCTTCTTCTTCATAAAAAGGCTTGAGATCGGCAGCTTTGAGAATTGCGCCTGATCGCTCAAAACTTGCGGCAGGCACACTGGAAGGAAGCATAAAATGGATATTCAGCGGTGTATGCCGAGCTTGTTCAAGCATAAACTCAATCCCTTTTTCACCAGACACATTCGCGATCTCATGCGGATCTGTAACAACCGTCGTCACGCCATGAGGCAACACTGCTTTAGCGAACTCAATCGGTGTAACCATTGACGACTCAATATGTACATGTCCATCAATAAAACCCGGAACAATCATTTGTCCTTCTGCATTAATGATATTTTCGCCTTCATACTCACCGAGGCCTACAATAACTCCATCTGTAATCGCAATATCTTCATATATCCATTCTTGATTATATACGTCCATGATTTTTCCGTTCCTAATGACGATATCAGCTTTTTGTCTTTTGGCTGAAGCATTCAGCCTATTGACTAGCGCTTCTTTATTCAAATAGGCCCCTCCTCTTTTTTATTATATGGTACAATATGCTATCGGAACGCCTGTGCTTAGTCAATGAAATTTTAAGAAATTGACGCTCAGTTCATTAAAGTTGTTATATTCTGATAATATGAAAAACCGCCCTTTGAGGACGGCTTATTTGGCTGCTATTTTGTATGAAGAACTCTTTTTTCGAAACGGGAGATGTCTGTAACTGATCCAATAACAATGAGTATATCTTCTTGGTGGATGACTTCGGTTGCAAGCGGTGATACGATGACTTCCTTGCCCCTTTTTATGGCTACGATGTTAATACCGTATTTTGCGCGAATATCTAAATCGAGAAGCGTATTTCCAGCCAGGCGGCTGTTAGCTACGATTTCAACAAGACTATGCTCTTCAGACAGCTCCAAATAGTCAAGTACATTGTTGGACACGATATTATGCGCAATTCGTTTTGCCATATCGCGTTCCGGGTGGACGATGTGATCCGCACCAATTTTAGACAGCACTTTTTCGTGATAATCGTTCTGCGCTTTAACTGTAATCGTATGGACGCCAAGTTCTTTCAGAATGAGTGTCGTTAAAATACTCGCTTGAATATTTTCCCCGATTGCTACAATAACGTGGTCAAAATTTCGCAGACCTAAATTTTTCAGGACAGATTCGTCTGTCGAATCACCGATAACTGCGTGAGATGCAATCTTGGCATACTCGTTGACTTTATCTTCATCGATATCCATTGCCATAACCTCGACGCCTTCTTCGCTTAATGCTTTGCAAATACTGCCACCAAAACGGCCCAGCCCAATTACCGCAAATTCTTTTTTCATCGTGGTGCTCCTTTATATGACATGATATTGATCAAATTTTATCATATTCTTTTGTTACAGTGTTATCCTTTTGGCAGCGAATTCATATGCCGCTTGAGCTTATCAGTAAACTCAGGCGACAAATACAGCTCCGCTCCGCGTTCGATTTCAATCTGATAGTGCTGAGGCGGGGCAATTTCCGCTTCTTTTTGGAGGACGAGAAAGGTTAAGCAGTCTTTGTAGTGCCTTCCGCCAGCTTCAACGTCTACAAATGCCGGCCGATACGTAAGAGATTCGACGCCCTCCCTTTTATATAGATAGGAGAGAGCAGAATAAGGAATACGGTATAAAACGCCTTCTGTTGTTCCTCCGTCTTCCAACATGTCCGCTCTTGAACCGTCATCCCTTTTTAGCGTGAAGCGGGTTGTGTATCCTTTTAAAACAGCTCTTCCTACTGGATCTTGAAAATAGTGATCGACTCCCGCTTTTTGAAAGCGGGCATGATCCATGCATGATCCATAGGCAAAATAATAAATGGGATTTTTCGATTTGCTGATCATCTGATGTTCTTTCCAGTCGCCGCTGCTTATTTTCGTAAAACCGGCACACCCTTCTTTGTTCATAAAATAAATAAGCGCATTTTTAATCCCGACATCCGTTTCTACAAACACCGTTTGTTTATGATATCCTTGAAAAAATTGATCGAGCTTATGTATACACAATTCATCTGCTTCATATACTTCGCCGTATATATAGCCTTCACCATTTAAAACAGCTGTGGGCCCCTCTTTTGCAGCAAACAAACTTCCCTTTGTTCTCGCCTGCTCATTGATACATGCCGATTGTGCCAGCAAATGATGGTTTTTTTCACGCTTTCTTAATGTCCCGTATACAAACAGAAGCGAGTTCATTTTATTTTTCTCCTCTCAGCTGTCTGATTTTAAAGGCAAAACCACTTGAAAGACGCTGCCTTTTCCAGCTTCACTTTCGATTTTCAATTCCCCGTCATGTTCCTTCAGGATTCTCAAACAAATGGGAAGTCCCAGTCCAGTGCCCTTTTCTTTTGTTGAATAAAAAGGTTTGCCAATCTGCTTCAGCTTTTCCTGCGGCATACCGTTTCCTTCATCCTTTACGCTTATCACTGCATGAGAGGCGGTTTTAGCAGTTGAAATGGTTACGACACCGCCCTTTGGCATTGCCTCAATTCCGTTTTTAATGATGTTGATAAAGACCTGCTTCAGCTGATTTTCGTCTCCATTAATCATACAGCCATCTGTCTCTTTGAAATTTTTCTCTATGACGATATTGGACAGAATTGCATTGGTATCAAGCAATGTCGTGACTTGTTTCAAGATCTCATTAAGCTGGTGTGTTTTAAATGTGATTGCCTGCGGTTTTGCAAGCAGCAGCAGCTCGCTGAGCACTAAATCGATTCTTTTAATCTCTGAAAAGATGATGTCAAAATAGTCTTTTCTGTCCGGATATTGTGTTTTCATAATCTGGAGGAAACCGCTGACAGATGTTAAAGGGTTTCTGACCTCATGAGCAATACCTGCGGCAAGTTCACTTGTGATTGATAGTTTCTGGGATTCCCTCGCCAGCCGTTCATTAATCTCAATGAGCTCATCTTCAGCCTCTTTCCGCTCAGTGATATCTGACATTGTACCCAGGCTGCCTGTAAATTGGTCATCCCGGTCATAGTAAAGTTTATAATGAACTTCTCCCCAAAAAATCGTGCCGTTTTTTGTCACGTATTTTGCCGTAAACATGCCAGAAGACGCTTTGTTTTGGATTTGGGTGTTAATGTGGTCGGCTACGTGCTTTTCTTTTATGAAGTAATCGTTATACATTGTTCCCATACATTCACTGATTGAAAACCCGGTTATAGATGCCCACGCTTGGTTTAAATATGTAATTTCACCTTTTGCATTTGTTTGAAATACGATTTCCTGCAAATTATCCATGATGCGGTTTTTTTCTTCAGAAAGCTGTTTATACTTCCATTCGTTATCCTTCATTTTCTTAACCAGCTGCTGTTTCTCATCAATATAATAAGCCAACATCCAGACACTTACCAGCGTGACTGCAGTATACACAATATCAACAGGCCAATTAATCGGGTTTTTGCCTATAAAATAAAATAAATAATCCCAAAACATTATAAAAATCATTGCCAAAATGATGGAAATGATACGAGCTTGATATTTTCTCATATGACCACCTGCCGCTTGTGTTTCTCTACTTATTGTACCATTCTTCGACAAATAATTGAGTAAAATATGTAAAGTATCCCAAATCATTCATTACCAAATATCTTGATGTCTTATCTTAGGCGGCGGTAATCAAAAATTGATACGCAAAAAAGGCGGAGATGATATCGCTCCGCCTTTTTTAGCATAATTTTATTCTTTTAAAGCGGCTTGAATTTCTTCGAGAAGCAGCTGTGCACCCTCAGGGCTTAGCGTAATTTTTCCGTTGCCGTATTCTTTATTTTCTGAAGTGATTTCTCCAGTCATTAAACAAACGCCATGAGGTTTGTACTTTTTCAAGATAATTTTATCTCCGTCAACAAAAAACTCAATGCTGTCTTTTATGGCAATATCCAATGCCCGTCTCAACTCAATCGGCATGACAATGCGGCCTAATTCATCTACTTTTCTCACAACACCTATTGATTTCATAAAAACCCTTCTTCCTTTAAATGTTTCTTTTCTCATGTAATGTTTTAAGGATGTACCTCAATATATCGTAGACGAATGAAACTTTGAAAAAGTTTCCCGCTTTCTATAAGAATTACAAGATATTTTTTCCATAAAACCGAAAAATGTATTACTTCTGTTACACAGTTCCTTGATTTTTTACAAAAACATTTCTTTACCGACGCACACCCCCAAAAATCGCAGTATTTCTGAGAAACTTTAAATGTAGAATCATATTAAATTAGGATAGAGATTGGGTGAAAACATGTTTCAATCAACTGAAATCGGGATTGACTTAGGAACAGCTAATATACTTGTTTACAGCAAAAATAAAGGGATTATCCTAAATGAACCATCTGTTGTCGCAGTGGATACGACGACAAAAGCAGTCCTTGCAATCGGAGCTGACGCGAAAAACATGATCGGTAAAACACCGGGAAAAATTGTCGCTGTCAGACCGATGAAAGATGGCGTGATCGCAGACTATGATATGACAACTGACCTGCTAAAGCACATTATGAAAAAAGCAGCAAAAAGCATCGGCATGTCGTTCAGAAAACCGAACGTAGTCGTTTGCACACCATCAGGCTCAACAGCAGTAGAACGCCGCGCCATCAGTGATGCGGTGAAAAATTGCGGCGCGAAAAACGTTCATTTAATCGAAGAGCCAGTTGCAGCCGCCATCGGAGCGGATTTACCGGTCGATGAGCCGGTTGCCAATGTGGTAGTAGATATCGGCGGAGGGACGACAGAGGTCGCTATTATTTCCTTCGGTGGCGTTGTTTCCTGCCATTCTATCAGGATCGGCGGAGACCAGCTTGATGAGGATATCGTTTCTTTCGTCCGTAAAAAATACAATTTGCTGATCGGCGAACGCACAGCTGAGCAGGTAAAAATGGAAATTGGCCATGCTCTGATTGAACATATACCAGAGGCAATGGAAATTCGGGGACGTGACCTCGTGACAGGTCTTCCAAAAACCATTATGCTTCAATCCAACGAAATTCAAGATGCAATGCGTGAATCCCTCCTGCATATTCTTGAAGCCATCAGAGCGACACTTGAGGACTGTCCGCCTGAATTGAGCGGAGATATTGTTGATCGCGGCGTTATTTTAACAGGCGGCGGCGCGCTCCTTAATGGAATTAAAGAATGGCTCACAGAAGAGATTGTCGTGCCTGTACACGTGGCGCAAAACCCGCTTGAATCTGTAGCAATCGGCACAGGCCGTTCTTTAGAAGTGATTGATAAGCTGCAAAAGGCAATTAAATAGTCTTTACCCGCAAAATTCTCACACGCGGCAAATTTCTTGCTTCTTTTTTCCTCACTTCCTTCATATTGTGGGAAATGGAGAAACGTTAAGGAGGAAACAGATGCTAAGAGATTTAGGAAGAAGAGTAGCGATCGCAGCCATTTTAAGCGGAATTATTCTTGGAGGCATGAGCATTTCTTTGGCAAATATGCCTCATTCGCCTGCAGGCGGCACTGTAAAACTGAATCATCCATAATATTGAAAAACCCAAGACGTGTCGTTTTGGGTTTTTCACTTTGGGCTCCTTCTTTCCTTTATAGGATCATATTTGATATGATGAGAAAAAAGCTTGGAGGAATGATTCATGGATTCATTTTCACAGAAATTAAATACATATGCACAGCTGGCGGTAGAAGTCGGCGTTAATGTCCAAAAAGGCCAGTATGTAGTCGTAAATGCTTCAACAGACGTTCGGGATTTTGTCCGTTTAATTGTAAAACACGCATATGAAAAGGGCGCAAAAAACGTCACCGTGAATTGGCAGGATGACGAAGTAGCCAAATTAAAATACGAACTTGCGCCGTTTGAAGCATTTGAAGAATATCCTGAATGGGAAGCAAAAGGCAGAGAAGAGCTTGCCAAAAATGGAGCTGCTTTCATTTCTGTTGTGTCGTCAAACCCAGACTTGCTAAAAGGTATAGATTCCAAACGGATTGCGGCATTCCAAAAAGCAGCAGGCAAAGCATTACATACATACAGACAATATATTCAATCAGACAAAGTCAGCTGGACTGTCGTAGGTGCGGCATCAGCAGGCTGGGCTCACAAGGTGTTTCCTGGCAAATCAGAGGAGGAAGCGATCCACCTTCTGTGGGAAGAAATTTTTAAAGCGACGCGCGTAAATGAAGACAACCCGGTTCAGGCGTGGATCAATCACGACCAAAATCTTCATGAAAAAGTTGACCATTTGAACGAGAGACATTACGCTGCCTTACATTATCAAGCTGAAGGAACTGATTTAACAATTAAGCTGCCTAGGAAGCATGTTTGGGCAGGTGCGGGAAGCGTGAATGAAAGCGGCCATGAGTTTATGGCCAATATGCCGACAGAAGAAGTATTCACGCTGCCGCAAAAAGACGGGGTTGACGGAGTGGTATCAAGCACAAAACCATTAAGCTACGGCGGAAATATTATTGAAAATTTCACCCTGACGTTTGAAAATGGCCGTATAGTCGACATTAAAGCTGAAAAAGGTGAGGATATTTTAAAAGAACTGGTGGAAACAGATGAAGGTTCTCACTATTTAGGTGAAGTGGCACTTGTTCCTTACGATTCGCCTATATCACAATCAAACATTCTTTTCTATAACACGCTGTTTGATGAAAACGCATCAAATCATTTGGCGATCGGAAGCGCCTATGCCTTTAATATTGAAGGCGGAAAGCAGATGTCTCGTGAAGAGCTTGTCAAAGAAGGCCTAAATGAAAGCATTACACACGTGGACTTTATGATCGGTTCTAAGGATATGAATATTGACGGAATTACGGCAGACGGGAAAAGAGAGCCTATCTTCAGAAACGGAAATTGGGCTTTTTAAGTAAATAAAAGGAGGCTTTTTCGCCTCCTTTTTTTATTTTTCTGCTTCATACATTTGCAGATTCGCATAAACGGTTTCTAATACTGGTACTGCAAGAGATAGACGTTTTGCTTTTTCAAGCAAAAATCCATGCAGGTGGTCGCCTTCTGTCGTTTGGCCGTTTTCCATATCCCGAAGCATGGAGGACTTCATATGATAAGACATGCTAGTCATCGTACGAAAGCTCTCTTCCTCAAGATCCAGATCAGCCGGAACACCTTCTTTTCGTAAAACAGCGCAAATTTCCCCAATAAGAGTTTGGGCCGTGTGACGTCCGGCTTCTGTGGCGAGGATTGGGCCAAGCGGTCGTTGAAATAACGTTGTGATCCCCGCTTGCGCTGCAATAAAGAGATACTTTTTCCAAATGTCCTTCTCGATATGCCCGCTAATGATGACTTCAGCCTTCACACCTGAAAACGCCTCTTCAAGCGCTCTTATCCGCTCCGTACGCTCGCCGTTCCATTCTCCAAATACAAAACGATGCGATGCGCTCGTATGATGAATTTCTCCTTTGTTGTCTAAAGCACTTTCTATAAAACACAGGCCGCCCAGCACCTGTTCTTTTGAAAATGCCGCAAATAGCTGCTCATAGTGGCGGTACCCATTTAAAAAAGGGATAATGACAGATTCCTGATGGATAAATGGTTTGACATCGTCTATCACTTGACCAAGCGAGTATGCTTTAGAAGCAATGATAACGACATCAAATTGCCCTGTTTCTCCGGCACTGATTAGTTCGGGCTGAAATGATACATTCCCTTTTTCACTATGGATGACAAGCCCGGTTTTTTTCAGCTGCTCAGCTCGTTTTTGGCGCACGAGAAATGTCACATCATTTCCTTTCTCCGAAAGCCGTCCGCCAATATACCCACCTACTCCACCTGCTCCGACAACCAAAAATTTCATGTTGTGATCTCCTTTCATATTTAGGTATCAAAAAAAGCAGAGAAATCTCTGCTTTTTTTATTCCGCGTATAGTTCAGTCAATTTTTTCTGCACATCAGCATTTTCAAGGAACTCGTCATAGCTCATTTGCTTATCGACGATGCCGTTAGGTGTAATTTCTATAATTCTGTTGGCAATGGTCTGCACAAACTGATGGTCATGGGAAGTAAACAGCATAGCGCCTTTAAAGCTGATTAAGCCGTTATTGAGCGCTGTAATGGACTCTAGGTCTAAATGGTTAGTCGGCTCATCCAAAATTAAAATATTGGCGCCAGAAAGCATCGCTTTCGACAGCATACAGCGGACCTTTTCTCCCCCGGAAAGTACATTTGCTTTTTTGTGGACTTCTTCTCCAGAGAACAGCATGCGTCCTAAGAAACCGCGTAAAAAGCTCTCACTTTGGTCGTGCGGAGAATATTGGCGAAGCCAGTCTACAAGGTTCAGATCACTGCCTTCGAAATATTCGCTGTTGTCTTTTGGAAAATACGCTTGAGATGTGGTAACACCCCATTTAAACGTTCCGCTGTCAGCTTCCATTTCCCCGGAAATGATTTTAAACAGCGTAGTAACAGCAAGTTCATTTCGGCCAGTGAAAGCAATTTTATCTTCTCGATTCATAATAAAGCTGACATTGTCAAGCACCTTTACGCCATCGATTGTTTTTGTTAAGCCTTCCACGCGAAGAACATCATTTCCGATTTCCCGTTCCGGCGTGAAGTTAACATAAGGATAGCGGCGGGAAGACGGTTTAATATCATCCAGCGTGATTTTTTCGAGAAGTTTCTTTCTTGATGTAGCCTGCTTAGATTTAGACGCATTGGCGCTGAATCTAGCGACAAACTCTTGAAGCTGTTTAATCTGCTCTTCTTTTTTCTTGTTCGCTTCTTGAGAAAGCTTTAACGCCAGTTGGCTTGACTCGTACCAGAAATCATAGTTTCCGACATAGATTTGAATTTTGTTAAAATCAAGGTCGGCAATGTGCGTACATACTTTATTTAAGAAGTGGCGGTCATGGGATACGACAATAACTGTGTTTTCAAAGTTAATCAGAAACTCTTCAAGCCACTGGATTGCCTGAAGGTCCAAGTGGTTCGTCGGCTCATCGAGGAGCAGAACATCCGGCTTGCCGAATAATGCCTGTGCCAAGAGAACTTTTACCTTCTCCGAACCGCCGAGGTCTGCCATCTTTTTTGTGTGCAGATCTTCTGAGATACCAAGGCCTTTTAACAGGATCGCAGCTTCACTTTCCGCTTCCCAACCGTTCAGTTCCGCGAATTCACCTTCTAGCTCAGCAGCACGAATCCCATCCTCATCTGAGAAATCAGGCTTCATGTAAATAGCGTCTTTCTCCTGCATGACTTCATACAGGCGTTTGTGGCCCATAATGACCACTTTCAGCACTTCATACTCTTCGTACTCAAAATGGTTCTGCTTCAAGACGGCAAGACGCTCGCCAGGACTCATATGCACGTCGCCTGTCTGAGGCTCGATTTCGCCTGACAGCACCTTTAGAAACGTTGATTTACCGGCACCGTTTGCACCAATTAACCCATAGCAGTTGCCTGGGGTAAATTTAATATTAACATCTTCAAATAACTTGCGATCCGCAAACCGCAAGCTTACATTATTTACAGCAATCATTTATTATCCTCCATCATGTCTATCATCAATAAAAGTATACCATGAATGCAGGGCAAGAGAAATGATTCCCTGATAAAACAGAGAGAAAACACTTATACACCTAAACCAGCCAGCTGTGTTACAATTAAAGAGAGAGAATGCATCCGCTCGGAAAATTACACACTCTCATGGAGGAACACGTTGAGGCTTTTAACACTTACTGAATATTGCTTACTGATTTTTTTTACGGGCTTTTACCTTGCCGTAACAGGCTTTACCGCCAAAGATATCGGCTTATATATAGGCATAGCCCTTATTTACATATTTTCGCACATTTTTTCTAAACGGCTTTTAGAAAAGCGCGGAAAAGAGAACAAACAGGTTCACCTTTTCTTCAGTGTGCTGGCTATTATCGGTTCAGTGTTCATCACGGTTTTATGCATTGCATTGGTCGCTTCTTTTTCAAAATAAAAACGCCTGCTGTCCTAGGCCAGCAAGGCGTTTTTATTTTGTTTGACGCATTTCGTTAAACGGGAAAAAGACAAACTTCGATGTGCCGACAATTCGATCTTCCGCGATCAGTCCCAGCCCGTTTCGGCTGTCCATAGAATTCAGCCGGTTATCTCCCATGACAAAGTATTTGCCTTTCGGAACCTTAACCGGTCCAAAGTCTCCTGTCAGACTGACACCAAGTTTTTCTGCTTCCTTCTTGTTTTTAGACAAGTAAGGCTCGGCTACTTTTTTACCGTTTATATAAAGCGTGTCATCCTTCATTTGAACGGTTTCTCCAGGCTTTCCGATCAATCTTTTTACATAATGGATTTTAGAAGTTTCACCGTTAATAATAACGATATCTCCGCGCTTCAGCTCGCCGATATAGTTGACTGTTTTATTCACAAACAGCCTTTCTCCGTCATGTAATGTGGGATACATAGATGAACCTTCAACTAAATACGGTTCAAACAAAAAGTGACGGATCAGGAGAGCCAGCAGAACAGCGATGACAATCGCTTTACCCCATTCCAGGTACGTATTGGTTTTTTTCTTCGCCGTTTTCTCAGTATTCGTATTTTTTTCCTCGGTCAAAGTGTTTCCTCCTAGACAATTGCTATGTCAGTTGTTTCTCTTCTTTTACTTTATCATAAAAAAGAATAAAATACATAACTTAACCGCGCTCCCTGCCGGCCGGATAAGAAAAAGCGTCCTTTCGAACCAAGGACGCTTTTTTTCTTATTTTTCTGTAACAGGTTTTTTGACGATACCGAGGATAATTGCCATCACGACAGCACCGATCACGATACTTAAAAGGTAAAGCATCGGATGGTTTGTAATGAAAGCTACGAATACTCCTCCATGAGGCGCCGGAAGCGTTACTCGGAAGAATTCAGTTAATCCGCCGGCAACAGCTGCACCGACTACAGCAGCTGGTATGACGCGAAGCGGATCAGCCGCAGCAAATGGGATCGCTCCCTCTGTTACGAAAGCAGCTCCCATGAAATAGCATGTAATACCAGCTTCACGGTCACGCTGAGTGAATTTGTTTCTGAAAATGGTTGTTGCAAGTGCAATACCAAGCGGAGGAACCATACCGCCGGCCATGATTGCTGCATGAGGCGCATAGTTGCCTGCATCGATCATGGCGATACCGAACGTAAAGGCTGCTTTATTAAGCGGGCCGCCCATATCGATCGCCATCATGCCGCCCAAGATAATACCCATTAACACAAGGTTTCCAGTACCAAGGCTTTCAAGCCAGTTTGTTAAGAAATTCATAAATGCCGCTACAGGTGTATTGACGACAAATTGCATTAATACGCCAGTGATAAAAATACCGAACAGCGGGTAAATCAAAACAGGTTTTAATCCATCAAGTGACTGAGGGATAAACGTAAATACTTTCTTCAGTAAAATCACGACATAACCGGCAAGGAATCCGGCAATTAAGCCGCCTAAGAATCCAGCATTCGCTTGAGTTGCCATAAATCCGCCGACCATACCAGGCGCAAAACCAGGACGATCTGCAATACTCATCGCAATGAAACCGGCCAGAACTGCAACAATCAGTTTTAATGCATTGTCGCCGCCGATAAAGTTTAATGCTGCTGCAAACGTGTTGTAGCTAGGATCATTCGGATCAGCAGAGTGAATTCCCCAGAAGAATGAAATCGCAACGAGAATACCGCCGCCGACTACGAACGGAAGCATGTTGCTGACACCGCTCATAAGGTGCTTATAAAACGCGTTTCCGATACCGCTTCCAGACTTGCCTCTCGCTTCTTCATCATCGTTTGAAGCTGCTGAACCGCCGCCGCTGCCTTGATAAATCGGCGCATCTTGATTCATCGCTTTTTCGATAAGCTCTTGCGGACGTCTGATACCCGCCGTTACAGGAACTTGAAGTACGCGCTTGCCTTTAAAACGTTCCATTTCAACCTGCTTGTCCGCTGCGACAATGATTGCAGGTGCATCTTCGATTTCTTGGGCAGTGAGCTTGTGCTTAATGCCGCTTGACCCATTTGTTTCGACCTTAATTTCCACTCCAAGCTCTTTCGCTTTTTCTTTAAGGGCATCCGCAGCCATGAATGTATGGGCAATACCTGTCGGACATGCAGTAACCGCTAAAATTTTTCCTTTTCCGGCAGGTGCTGGTGCCGCTTCTTCTTCTTCCTCTTCGTCATCATCTTTATCGTGCTGATTAATAATGTCGATGATGGCATCTTCAGACTCAGCTTCAAGGAGCTGCTTACGGATTTCTTCACGCATTAACAGCGTTGAAAGTCTTGACAATGCTTCAAGGTGAGTGTTGTTTGCGCCTTCAGTCGCCGCAATCATGAACACTAAGTGAGCCGGCTGGCCGTCTAATGATTCATAATCGACGCCGTCTTTTGAACGTCCGAACGCGATCGCCGGGTTGATAACGCTTGCCGTTTTCGCATGGGGGATAGCGATTCCTTCACCGATACCCGTGGAGCTTTGGCTTTCGCGATTTAAAATGGCTTCTTTATAGGCTTGTCGGTCATTTAACTTTCCAGCCTTATCAAGAACAGTGACCATTTCGTCAATAACATTTTCTTTTTCTTTGCTCTCAATATTAAGCTTTATCGTATGCTTCGTTAAAAGCTCAGTTATTTTCACTTGTGTTTCCTCCTCATAGACGTGTGACCTTAACTTCAGGAAGAAGCTGCTGGACAAATTCTTCTGTTCCAAGTTCTTCAGAGAACGCGGTAGCACTGCCTGAAGTAACTCCTAAGCGGAATGCTTCTTCAAGCGGAAGCTGTTTGGAAATTCCGGCAAGGAAACCTGCAACAACGGAATCCCCTGCTCCGACTGAGTTTACCAATTTCCCCTTTGGCACGTTAGCAAAATAAACAGCTTCGTTCGTAAACAGAAGCGCTCCGTCTCCGGCCATTGATACGATTACATGTTCAGCGCCTTGTTCTACAAGCTTTTTCCCATAAGGAACGGCTTCCTCAACAGATGTAATGTCCGTGCCGAACATTTCTCCAAGCTCATGATGATTTGGCTTCATCAAAAATGGTTTCATTTCTGTTGCTTTCAAAAGAGCCTCGCCTGAGATATCCAGAACAACTCGTGCGTTCTGCTGTTTGCAGGCCTCTGCGATTTTTTCATAAGTATCGTGAGGGAGTGAAGATGGAATGCTTCCTGCAAGAACGACGATATCTCCCTCTTGCAAAGATTGGAACTGTTCTAAAAAGGCTTTGAAATCTTCATCCGAAATTGTCGGTCCCTGGCCGTTAATTTCAGTTTCATCACCAGTTTTCAGCTTTACATTGATACGGGTATCCCCTTTTACTTCAGAAAAAGCTGTTTCCAGGTTTTCTTCCCGTAAAAATGTTTTGATATATTCTCCGGTAAATCCGCCGACGAATCCGAGCGCTTTAGACGCCACATGGTGTCTTTTCAGCAGTCTCGATACGTTGATGCCTTTGCCCCCTGGATACTTGGTATCATACGAAGAACGGTTCAGGCCTCCTACAGTAAAATCTTCAACGTGAACAATATAATCGACAGATGGATTAAGTGTTACAGTGTAAATCATGGTTTCACTACCTTTACGACAGTTTTTTCTTGGTAATTATCGAATGTAAGCTCTTCAGCGTCAGTCGTAATGATTGTTGCGTCGCCTATTCCGGCGAATGCCGAAAATGAAATTTCTCCGAACTTCGAAGGGTCTGCTAAGACGTAAGCGTGTTTTGCCTGTTTGATCGCTTTCTGTTTTAAAAGGGCCTCATCAGGGTCCGGCGTTGTGAATCCAGCCTCTGTATGGACACCGTTTGTCCCCAGAAAACTCTTGTCAAATCTGTACTGGTCCATGGCAATCAGTGAAGCGCCTCCAATAATCGCGCCCGTTCTGTGCTTTACGTATCCTCCAAGCAGATAAAAAGAAATTTCTTTCCTTATTAATGCATCGATATGCATTACCCCGTTTGTGACAACGACAATATCTTTGGTTTTATCCATAAAATCAATCATGTGCAATGTCGTCGTGCCTGCATCAAGGTAAATGCAATCCCCTTCTTCTAAAAGAGAAGCTGCTTTTTCAGCAATCTTCAGTTTATCGTGAAGGTTTTTGGATGATTTTTCAAGCATATCGGGTTCAAGTCTGATATCGGAAAGCTTGGCCGCTCCACCATGAACGCGCTTTAAAAAACCGCGTTCTTCAAGGGTCGATAAATCTCTTCTGATTGTTGATTCAGAAGCATTAGTCAGATTTATAAGCTCTTGAATCTTTACCACATCATGCTTTTCTATTTGATCAATAATCAATTGATGCCGTTCAGGAGTTAGCATGCTTCACCTCCTAATGAAAACGTATTCATTTTGAATACAATTTCATTGTAAACGCTATTTTCGGTTTAGGCAACTAAAATCATTCAAATTCATTCAATAACTATCAAAATCTTTCACGTTTCTCCATATTAACGTATGTCTATAGGGTTTGTAAACTGTAAATTCGACAAAAATAAGGACAATTGTACGACATTTTCTTCTTATTTTAATGAAAAAAGTCTTTTATATTCATAGTAGAAATCACTAAACATAAAAAAACCTCATGCATGTTGCATGAGGCTACTCATAACGCAGCGCTTCAATCGGATCAAGCTTTGCGGCTTTATTTGCAGGAAGCATGCCGAAAATAACACCAATGAGCATACTGAACAGCACGCCCCCGCATACAACCTGCCAGGATATGAGTGACGGCCAGCCCGCAATGGCTGAAACAAGCGCGGCCCCTCCGTATCCAATACCAATCCCGACCAGACCGCCAATCAGCGTCAATACGACTGACTCAATTAAAAACTGAGTCAGAATCTGTCCCCTCGTCGCACCGAGGGATTTTCTGATTCCAATTTCCCGTGTCCGTTCTGTGACTGATACGAGCATGATATTCATGACACCGATTCCGCCGACCAAAAGGGAAATACCTGCAATTGAGCCGATAATCGTCGTCATAATTGCCGTTACCTTGCCAATTCCGGCCGCAATCTCCTCCATGTTCATCACTTGATACGAATCCTCTGTGCCATGATTGTCATTTACCAGCTGTGCTGCTTCTTTTCCTGCCGATTTTATGTCGTCTGCTGATTCGACCTGCAATGATACGTTACTGAAATCACTTGTGCCAAAAGAGGATTTCATCATATTAAATGGCACATACATTTCACTTAAACCGAAAGAAAGCAAGCCTGTTTCTTTTTTCAGCACACCGATAATTTCAACGGGCTGTCCGTTTATCCAGACAACTTCACCTAAAGGGGAGGTTTTATCGAACAGTTCTTCAGCCATCTTTTGAGAGATGATTCCGGCTCTATTCCCCGCGAGAAAGTCATTGTCGGTAAATGTTCTGCCGCTTTCGATTTCTAAAGAATTGACATTCATGTATCCATCATTTATTCCGTTAACCGTAGCATCGGTTTCTTCTTCGTGATAACGCGCTTTCATACTTTCAGAAGTCGAAGCAACGACTTGTTTAATGCCTTCTATTCCTTTTAAACCTTTAATATCGTTTTCTGTAAACGTAGATTCAGCTGCGGCGTTCGGGTTGCTTGCAAGCTCCTCGTCGCTAGGCATATAGTACAGCTCCACAGTATTTCCCGGGCCGCTGATCGACTGCTTCAGCATTTGCTCGCCGCCCTGTCCTACCGCAACGACAACAATGACAGAGCCTACACCAATGATAATGCCGAGCATCGTTAAGATCGAACGCATTTTATGGGCAAGGACAGAGCTTAGAGCCATTCTGATGTTTTCCAACAGGCTCATTCTCCCACACTCCTTTGTCCGGAGCTGGCAGGAACAATGTTTCCGTCACGCACCATGACGATCCGGTTCGTGCAATCTGCTACTTCAGGCTCGTGAGTAACCAGAACGATTGTCGTTCCCTCGGCATTTAATGCTGTAAACTGATCCATAATCGCCTCGCTTGTTTTCGTATCCAGTGCGCCGGTCGGTTCATCAGCTAAAATCAATTTTGGCTCATTCACGATCGCCCTCGCAATCGCCACCCGCTGCTTCTGCCCGCCAGACAGCTCGTTGGGCATGTGGAGCATTCGATCTGCTAACCCGACCTTTTCCAATGCTCTCTCAGCCCGCTCTT
>Ga0153918_1000354_pt1 | contig 23912 bp, 21 predicted proteins | sample TSFL002MetaG_FD_104687 | JGI IMG/M metagenome (GOLD analysis project Ga0153918, IMG submission 104687) | Attine ant fungus gardens microbial communities from Florida, USA - TSFL002 MetaG | ecosystem: Host-associated > Fungi > Mycelium > Unclassified | place: USA: Florida, Paynes Creek Historic... | reverse complement strand
CAAAAAGCCTGCTTTAAAAGCAGGCTTTTTAAATTTGGCTCCTCTGACTGGACTCGAACCAGTGACATACGGATTAACAGTCCGCCGTTCTACCGACTGAACTACAGAGGAATCGTGTGAACGAGGCGCATGTTAATGGCCTCGCGAATTTGTGTCAACACTAAAATTAACATGCTGATTCAAATGATTAATTAAGCTTCAAACTGTCGTTTTAGTGTACTTGAGTGGATAAATTCCCACCATGCTCGCCATTTTTACGTAAACGCTGTAGCGGGTCTTGCTGGTAAAAGTGGCAGAATCGTTGCCACAAAGCCGGGAAACGCGGTGCGAAAAGTTCGGGGGCGCTGAAGAAATACTCCGACAGCACGGCGAAACACTCCGCAGGATCGGTCGCTGCATAGGCATCGATGCTGGCGGCACTCTCACCAACCAGATCAATTTCATCCTGGATATTATCCATCGCCGCGTGCAGGTCGTGTTCCCAGCCCGCCACTTCGCGCAAGGGGATCAGCGGTACGCCGCTGGCCCGGTCGCCGTTGCGGGTATCAAGCTTATGCGCCACTTCGTGAACAATGAGGTTAAAGCCGGACGCATCGAAAGAATCCTGAATATCCAGCCAGTTGAGGATAATCGGCCCTTGCTGCCAGCTTTGCCCAGACTGGACGACACGCTGGTTATGTACCAGCCCGATATCATCTTGCCATTCGTCATCCACTACAAACGGCGCCGGGTAAATCAGTACCTCGTGGAATCCATCGAGCCACTCGATGCCGAGTTCCAGAACCGGTAAGCAAAAGAGCAGGGCGATACGCGAACTTTTTAGCTCATCCAGTTCAAATCCCTGTAGTGCAACCAGGCGTTTTTGCTGCAAGAAGCGATCGGCAAGCTGCACCAGTCTTGCCTGGTCGTCCGGCGGGAGATTAGCCAGTACAGGGATAGCCAGCGCTTCATCCCAGGGCAGCGCCGTATTTCGACCTGCTTCATTCGATTTCCAGGGCCACTTAATCATCGCTTTGCTCGCAAACTCGTTACTTGAACAAAATTGAAAGGTCAGGTCTGTTAACATGCCAAACAATCCGGCATGAAGGCAACCACCAAAACAGGATTGCCGGAGCGTCTGAACGGACGTGTGTTGATAACCAGAGTAAAGGTTACTCTACTGGAAGGATAAATTCCCCTCTCATTGCCAGTGTTGCTTCAAACCTGCCAGCCAGATCCTGTCTCACATTACGATGCTTTTTTATCATGTCATCTGTTGGTTAGCACCCAGTTTTATCCCTTTGAGTTCACACAATTAGCAACAAGCGAAGGGGGACTTTTATATGAAAGCGGCGGGAATAAAAAAGCCTGCGGGAGCAGGCTTTTAAATAGTGCAGTCTGTTTTACCTGGTTATGCGATGGTGCTTAACGCTGCGCACAACCCGCGCACTGTTTGTTCTGGATCTGCTGGAAGAAGTCATTACCTTTGTCATCCACCAGAATGAACGCCGGGAAGTTTTCCACTTCGATTTTCCAGATAGCCTCCATGCCCAGCTCAGGGTATGCCACGCACTCCAGGCTCTTAATACTGTTTTGCGCCAGTACCGCCGCCGGGCCGCCAATGCTGCCAAGGTAGAAGCCGCCGTGTTTGTGGCAGGCATCGGTCACCTGCTGGCTGCGGTTACCTTTAGCCAGCATGATCATGCTCGCGCCATGTGATTGCAGTAAATCCACGTAGGAGTCCATACGGCCTGCGGTGGTTGGGCCTAACGAACCGGAGGCATAACCTTCTGGCGTTTTGGCCGGGCCTGCGTAGTAGATCGGGTGATCTTTTACGTACTGCGGCAGTTCTTCACCGTTGTCGAGCAACTCTTTCAGTTTGGCGTGAGCGATATCGCGCGCCACAATGATGGTACCGTTCAGGGACAAGCGTGTAGACACCGGATGAGCAGAAAGCTGCGCCAGGATCTCGTGCATTGGCTTGTCCAGGTTAATGCTGACCACTTCACCTTCGCCCTGCTGACGCAGTGCATCCGGAATGTACTGGCCTGGGTTATGTTCCAGTTTTTCAATCCAGATACCGTCGCGGTTGATTTTCGCTTTAATGTTGCGGTCAGCGGAGCAAGAGACGCCCATGCCAATTGGGCAGGACGCGCCGTGACGCGGCAGACGGATAACCCGGATATCGTGCGCGAAATACTTGCCGCCAAACTGCGCGCCCAGCCCCAGATTTTGCGCTTCCTGCAACAGTTCCTGTTCGAGCTGAACATCGCGGAACGCCTGACCGTGTTCGTTACCTTCCGTTGGCAAACCATCGTAGTAACGGGTCGACGCCAGCTTCACTGTTTTCAGGGTGCTTTCAGCAGAGGTACCGCCGATAACGAAGGCAATATGGTAAGGCGGGCAGGCCGCTGTACCCAGGGTACGCATCTTCTCAACCAGGTAGTTTTTCAGTTTCGCCGGGGTGATCAGCGCTTTGGTTTCCTGGTACAGATAGGTTTTGTTGGCTGAACCGCCGCCTTTTGCCATGCACAGGAATTTGTACTCGTCACCGTCGACGCTATAAAGGTCGATCTGCGCAGGCAGGTTGGTGCCGGTATTCACCTCTTTATACATATCCAGCGCGGCATTCTGTGAATAACGCAGATTGTCTTCGATATAGGTGTTATACACGCCCTGGCTTAATGCGGCTTCATCACCGCCGCCGGTCCAGACGCGCTGGCCTTTTTTGCCCATAATGATTGCCGTGCCGGTGTCCTGGCAGGTTGGCAATACGCCTTTGGCGGCGATCTCAGAGTTACGCAGGAATTGCAGCGCAACGTACTTGTCGTTTTCGCTTGCTTGCGGATCGTTCAGAATGGCGGCGACCTGCTTCTGGTGAGAAGGACGCAACATAAAGGCTGCATCGTGGAAGGCCTGCTGTGCCAGCAGGGTCAGCGCTTCCGGCTCCACTTTCAGGACTTCCTGGCCATCGAACTCACTAACAGAAACATGCTCTTTGGTCAGCAAATAGTATTCGGTGTCGTCATGCGCGAGAGGGAAGGGATTCTGGTAGTAAAACGGTTTGTTTGACATAACTTGCTCCACAAAAAATAAAACCGCCGGAGGGTGAGTCCGGCGGTCAGAAATCAGAACATCATGGACATCCACGGATAACCAATCAGCAGCAGGGCCGCCAGGAAGATGGCGCCGAAGATGGTGCCCAGGCGCCAGTAGTCTTTGGTTGGCAGGTAGCCACTACCGTAGTAAATCGGGCTTGGACCCGTACCGTATGGGGTGATGATCCCCATGATACCCAGCGAGGTCACCATCAGCAGGACAAACACTTCCATGTTCATGCCCGGAATAGTGGCGGCGATGGTCAGCATCGCTGGCAGCAGCGCCGTGGTGTGCGCGGTGGTGCTAGCAAACAGATAGTGCAGAAGGTAGAACGCCAGCAGCAGAACGATAGTCGCCACACCCGGAGAGATGCCGCTCATCAGCAGGCCACCTTCTTTACCCAGCCAGCTGATAAAACCGGTAGAGGAAAGACCATCGGCCAGCGCCACCAGGGTGGCGAACCAGACGAAGGTGTTCCACGCGGCTTTGTTGCCGGTGATGTCATTCCATTCCAGTACGCCAGTCCACAGCATCAGACCCACGATTAACAGAGCAGCCATTGCCGGTTCGATCCACGCGGCGGCGAAGATCCACATCAGCAGCGCACAGCATACGAACACCAGCAGCAGGATTTCATTGCGGGACAATTTGCCCAGTTTTTCCAGTTCACGGCTTGCCCACAGCGGCACTTCGTCGTTCACTTTGACTTCGGGTGGGTAGAACCAGTAGGCCAGCAGCGGCATTACCAGTATCAACAGCACGCCCAGCGGCAGGAAGGCGATAAACCAGGTACCCCAGGAGATGTTAATCCCGACGATGCTTTTCACCAGCGCCAGCGCCAGCAGGTTAGGCGCCAGAGCAGAAAGGAACATAGAGCTGGTGATACAGGCCGCGGTGATTGCTACCCACATCAGGTAGGAACCGATTTTACGCGCGCTTGGGTCGTTAGGTTTTGAACCATACAGCGGCGGCAGGTTAGCGATGATCGGGTAGATTGTCCCACCGCTACGTGCGGTGTTGGATGGCGTAAACGGTGCCAGCAGCAGATCTGCGAAGGTGATGGCGTAACCGAGCGTCAGGCTGCGACGGCCCAGATACTTCACCAGAATCAGTGCCAGACGGCGACCGAAGCGGGTTTTGTCGTAACCTGCCGCGAACATGAAGGCGCCGAAAATCAGCCAGACGGTTGAGTTACCGAAACCGCTCACCGCCCATTTAAAAGAAGCGCCCGCCAGTTTGAATTTAGGGTCGGCCAGTTGTTCAGGGCTGAAAAGCACCCACTGGCTGCACAGGGCGATGGCCACAACGCCGGTCAGGCCGATAACGGCGCCTGGCAGGGGTTCGAAGATTAACCCAACGATCACGCCCACAAAAATAGCGAAGTAGTGCCATGCATAAGGAGGCAATCCTTCCGGGACAGGAACAAACAGAAGCAGTACGGCAACGATAATGGGCAGAGCCATCATCAACAGACGTTTTGCGTTTCCGTTAGATGCTTTACTCGCCACCGGGGGCGTTACAGCAGTTTTTGTATTCATAGTTTCACGTCTTAAGTTGTCAAAAATTCGATTTATGCTGAAATGACAAATTCGCTTTCTTTAGTTTCTTTGCTTTTTTTAGTTATTAAAGGTGCGTTTTTGTAATTTCATTAATAATGACCCAACGCAGTTTTGGATGCGTTAAATTAAAAAATGATGATGTTTATATATTGCGCCTTTGGATGCCAGATCTGTTGATCGCGATCAATAAAATAGAATCACAGGAGTATTTTTAATCTTTAATAAATAACCCTATAGAGCTATGTGGATATTATTGGTTTTATTATTTAAATTGTTTCTTTTTGATAACATCTGACAGGGTTTGATTTGTTTATATCATTGATTATAATGTGTTTTATTCGATACCCTTAAGTGCCGCAAGGTAAGTGAAAGGTTAACGATGTTTAAATTATTGTGAATGAAGTAATTTATATTACTAACACCAATGTGTTATTAATGTTACCGAAGGGATTAAATAGTTATTTAACTAACGTAATAACTTTAGAAACTAAAAAAATCATTATATTAATATCATGACATCGGCATAAAAAATCGAAATAAAACTGAGCCCGATAACGAATTCTTAAATTTTTAAAGTTTGGAGTTTCTATTATGAGTACTAACGAACGCATCCTAAGCCCTTTCACTCTGCCAAACGGTACTGAACTTAAAAACCGCTTATTAATGGCACCGATGACAACCTGTACCGGCTATTACGACGGTACGGTGACCAGCGAGCTGGTGGAGTACTATCGGGCCCGCTCCGGCAGCATCGGTACCATCATTGTTGAATGCTGCTTTATCGACGATCTGGGGCTTGCCTTCCCGGGCGCTATTGGTATCGATAACGACGAAAAAATCGCAGGCCTGGCAAAAATCGCCGAGGCGATCAAATCGAAAGGTTCTAAAGCGCTTCTTCAGATTTACCACGGCGGCCGTATGGTCGACCCAAAACTGATCGGCGGTCGCACACCGGTTGGCCCGAGCGCAGTTGCCGCACCGCGCGACGGTGCCGCCACCCCGGTTGCCCTGACCACCGAAGAAGTGGAAGGCATGATCGGCAAGTTTGGTGAAGGCGTACGTCGTGCTATTCAGGCGGGTTTCGATGGTGTCGAAATCCACGGCGCAAATACTTACCTGATCCAGCAGTTCTACTCTCCGAACTCTAACCAGCGCACCGACGAGTGGGGCGGCAGCCGCGATAACCGCGCGAAGTTCCCGCTGGCGGTACTGGACATCACGCATAAAATGGTACGCCAGTACGCAGATGATGCGTTCATCATTGGCTACCGTTTCTCACCGGAAGAGATGGAAGTCCCTGGCATCCGTTTTGATGACACCATGTACCTGCTGGAAAAACTGGCGGCCCGTGGCGTGGATTATCTGCACTTCTCCGTGGGGGCAACGCTGCGCCCGTCAATAGTCGACACGCAAGACCCGACCCCACTTATCGAAAAATACTGTGCAATGCGTTCCGATACCCTGGCACAAATCCCGGTCATGGGCGTGGGCGGTGTGGTGAATGCCGCTGATGCCAACAAGGCGATAGACAGCGGTTACGATCTGATTGCCGTTGGCCGTGCAACCATCGCGTATCCTGACTGGACCGACCGCATTGCTGCCGGTGAAACCCTCGAGCTGTTTATGGACAGCACTCAACGCGAAGCGCTGAGCATCCCTGAACCGCTGTGGCGCTTCTCGCTGGTGGAAGCGATGATCCGCGATATGAGCATGGGCGAATCGAAATTCAAACCGGGCATGTTCGCTGAAAAAGTGCAGGACGATGTCAACGAGCTGGTGATTAACGTCAGCCTCGAAACTGACCGCATTGCGGACATCGAACTGGCGTCTGGCCCGAGCCAGGACGTGGAATTTGTGACCAGTTTTGAAGAGATCCGTACCCGCATTCTGGATGCCAACACCCCGCACGTGGATGCCATCACCGGCGCCACCAGCCAGAGCGAAGCGGTGAAAAAAGCCGTCTCCAAAGCAATGCTGAAATCCAGCAAAGCCCTGGCAGCAGAAGAGGGGGCCGATCCAAACGAAACCAAATCTGTTGACGTGGTGGTTATCGGCAGTGGTGGTGCTGGCCTTGCGGCGGCGATTCAGGCGCATGACGAAGGCGCGAGCGTATTGATTGTCGAAAAAATGCCAACCATCGGCGGTAACACTATTAAAGCGTCTGCCGGGATGAACGCAGCCGAAACCCGCTTCCAACGTGTGAAAGGCATTCAGGACAGCAAAGAGTTGTTCTACCAGGAAAGCCTCAAAGGCGGCGGCAACAAGAACAACCCGGGACTGCTGCGTCGCTTTGTGGAAAACGCGCCAGAGGCGATTGAATGGCTGGCAACCCGCGGCATCATGCTGAACGACATCACCACCACCGGTGGGATGAGCATTGACCGTACTCACCGTCCGAAAGATGGCTCCGCAGTGGGGGGATACCTGATCAGCGGCCTGGTGCGTAACGTCACCAAACGCAACATCGACGTGATGCTGGATACCTCCGTCAGTGACATCATTTTCGAAAACGGCGAAGTGACAGGTGTACGCCTGACAACCGAAGAGAACGAAACCGTCACCGTGGCAACCAAAAGCGTGATTGTCGCGACAGGCGGCTTCAGCGCAAACAGCCAGATGGTTGTGAAATACCGTCCTGACCTGGCCGGTTTTGTGACCACTAACCATAAAGGTGCAACTGGCGGCGGTATCGCGCTGCTGGAGCGTATCGGCGCGGGCACTGTTGATATGGGCGAAATTCAGATCCACCCGACCGTTGAGCAGAAAACCTCTTACCTGATTTCCGAATCTATCCGCGGTGGCGGTGCGATTCTGGTGAACCAGCAGGGGAACCGCTTCTTCAATGAAATGGAGACCCGCGATAAAGTCTCTGCCCAGATTATTGCGCTGCCTGAAAAATACGCCTACATCGTCTTTGATGAGCATGTCCGTGCGAAAAACAAAGCGGCGGATGAGTATATCGCCAAAGGTTTTGTCACCAGTGCCAGCTCACCTAAAGCTCTGGCTGAAACCTTAGGAATGGATTATCACGCTTTCCTGGCAACGCTCGAGCGTTACAACGGCTTTGTTGAAAAACAGCATGATGATGACTTCGGTCGCACCACCGCACTGCGTGCGCCAATCAACGAAGGGCCATTCCATGCCATTCAAATTGCACCGGGCGTGCACCATACAATGGGTGGCGTAACCATCAACACCGAGACCTGTGTGCTGGATAACGATCACCAGGTCATTCCGGGGGCGTTCGCCGCAGGTGAAGTGGTTGGCGGTATCCACGGTGGTAACCGCATTGGCGGTAACGCAGTGGCAGATATCATTATTTTTGGTACGCTTGCGGGACATCAGGCAGCGATGCGTTCGAAAATGTAATGGCCTCATGCCCGGTAGCACTGCGCTTACCGGGCATGAAACGTACAAATGGCACCTGACCCGTAGACCGGATAAGCGTAGCGCATCCGGCATGTCAACCAAGGAGCCCTGTCCATGCCTTCTGCCAGTCGTGTCTACAGTTATTCCGCCGTGCTGATGGGTTCGCCCATTCTTCTGAAACTCTTTTCCCACGACGAGGCGCTTGCCTCCCGCGTTTTCCGTTTAATCAAACAGTATGAAGATTTGCTCACCGTAAACCGCGCCCAATCTCAGGTGATGGATATTAACCATGCGGCCGGATGTCACCCGGTTACCGTCAGCCAGCCAGTATTCGAACTTATTCGCTGTGCAAAAGCCGCCAGCCTGTATCCGGGAAGTGCTTTTAATCTGGCGATCGGCCCGCTGGTGAAACGCTGGAAAATCGGTTTTAAGGGTGACACTGTGCCGCCAGCTGACGACATTGCTGCACTGCTTTCGATAACCCGGCCCGAAGATGTCCTGCTAGATGAAGCCAGCAGCAGCGTATTGCTGACCAAAGCGGGAATGGAGATTGACCTGGGCGCCATCGCCAAAGGCTATATCGCCGACAGGGTGCGCGATTACCTGCGTAAAGAGGGCGCAGACCTTGGGCTGATAAACCTGGGTGGCAACATCCAGACGCTGGGATCGCCGGAAGGCGGCTGGAGCGTGGGGCTGAAAAAACCGTTCGCAGCGGATGAACTGATTGGCACGATGGACGTCGAGAATATGTCCGTTGTCACTTCCGGTACCTATGAGCGTTACTTTGAGCAAGACGGTAAACGCTATCACCATATTCTTGACCCGCGCACCGGTTACCCGCTGGATAATGAGCTGGATAGCGTGACGATTGTTTCAAAGAACTCTATCGACGGTGATATCTGGACCACGCTGATGTTTGGCATGGGGGTTGAGAAGGGCTGTGCGGCGCTGCGTGCGCGGCCAGACATTGAAGCCATCTTCGTCACGAAAGCGAAAGAGGTTGTGTTCTCATCTTCACACCTCTTCCGCTTTACGTTACTGGATAACGGTTACTGCGTTACTGACAGTACTGCCTGAGCAGGCCAATCTGCTCCGGCTGGAGCCGGTAGCGGTACACCGGACGCCCCGTTGCGCCGTAGTGAATGCTGGTGAACAGAATGGTGATTTGCGCCAGCCAGATAAGATATTTACGGCACGACACACGCGAAATATTCACCGCGTTTGCCAGGTCATCGGTTGAAAACTCCACATCCGGGTGCGCGTCGATCCACTGGCAAATGGTGCGCAGCGTCTGTGGGGTTAAACCTTTCGGCAGACGCTTGCTGTCTGCCAGCTCTGGCGCGCCGCCATGCAGCAGCCTGTCGACATCCGCCTGTTCATAATACTGGTGCGATCCCATCAGGCTGTGTTTCGCCTTCCAGCCGTTCAGCGCCTCTTCAAAACGCGGGAACTGGAACGGCTTAATCAGGTAATCCACCACGCCGTAATGCATGGAGGTCTGGATCGTGACCGCATCAGACGCTGAAGAGATCATGATGACGTCAATCTGGCGGCCAGATGCGCGGATGACAGGCAGGAGATCCAGCCCGTTATCCTGCTGCATGTAGACGTCCAGCAGCACCAGATCGATAGGCTGAGCCGGATTGTTAATATATGCCTCGGCCTGGTTGAGCGTGGAGGCGACGCCACAGCAGCTAAATCCCTCAACGCGGTTAACATACAGACGGTTGAGGTCGGCTACCATGGCATCATCATCGACAATTAATACATTTATCACGCGATATTCCTCTCGCTATCCCAGGGGATCTGAACAAAAAATTGGGTAAAAACGCCAGGTTCCGACTCGACGGTGATGTCTCCGCCAAGGTTGTGGATCTGCTGGCGAGCAAGGAACAGCCCAACGCCACGGTTTTCACCTTTCGTTGAGTAGCCTTTGTTAAAAATATCTTCCAGACGCACAGGATCAATCCCGGGGCCGTCATCGCTCACTTCACAGCTGAGCCAGCCATTCTGGTAGTGCAGCAGCAGGCTAATTTCGCCTTCACGCTGGCCCGTCATCGCATCCAGTGCATTTTCAATTAAATTACCGAGCACGGTAATGAGCACCGCGACCTGTTCTTCGTTGGTGCAATCCGGCAACTGGCACTCATCGGCCAGGGTCAGGGTAAAACCGGCCTCCTTGGCGCGATTAATTTTGCCCAGCAAAAAGCCCGCGATCACCGGGGACTTAATCTTGCCCTGAATAGCGCCGATGTCGGTCTGGTAATTTTGCGCGGTCTGGATAATGTACTCTTCCAGTTTGTCGTAACGCTTCATATGCAGCAAACCCAGGATAACATGCAGCTTATTCATAAACTCGTGGGTATGGGAACGCAGGGCATCGACATAGTTGACCATACCGTCAATACGCTGCATCAACTGGCTGATTTCAGTCTTATCACGGAAAGTGCTGATGGCCCCAATCACCTGATTCTGGCTCTTAACAGGCACCATGTTACAGAGCAGCAAACGGCCGTTGCAGCTGATCTCCTGATCCTGACGGGCAAGCCCGGTTTTCGACACCTCTCTCAGGCTTGCCAGCAGCGGGGAGTGGGGCGGTTCACCGGTGTTATCAGCAGCCTGGCCTGATGGCAGCAGCAAAATCTGCCGGGCTGCATGGTTTATCATCGTGACCCGGCCGTGTATGTCGACGGCAACCACTCCTTCACGCAAGGACTGCAACATCGCCTGACGCTGCTCAAACAGCGCGGAGATTTCATAAGGCTCAAGACCAAACAGGATGCGTTTCAGGACGCGGACCAGGCCCCAGATCCCAATAGAGCTCATCAGGATACTGAACAGGATGGTCCAGAGGGCATTTTGCCGCCCACGGGTGATTTGCTCTTCAACTTTATTGAGTGAAATCCCCACCACGACCACGCCGATCTGCTCGTGTTGTGCATCATAGATAGGGGTAAATACGCGCAGCGCCTCTGCGAGTACGCCCCGATTGACGGAGACATTCTCTTTTCCCTCCAGCGCCGGGGTCAGGTCATCCCCAATAAAATGCAGCCCTAAAAGCGCTTCGTTCGGGTGAGAGTAGCGAATCCCCCGCATATCGGTCACGACAGTGAACAGCAGATCGTTACGCTGCGTGACGGCCTGCGCGATAGGCTGAATGATATCGGCCTGCGGCGGTTGCATCAGCCCGCGCTTGACCTCCGGGCTGTCGGCCATCGTTCTGGCAATCCCCAGGGCGGTATCTTTTACATCATCGCGCGTTGCCCGGGTGATTTGCACGGAATAGAGCGCGAACACCACCAGCAGGACCGAGCCGATAATGGCGCAGACCATCAGGGTGACCAGCGTGTTCAGCTTCATGGGGCGCTTGCGCGTCGGGGAAAAAGGCTGCAAATCGCTCATCAACACTCCGCGATGAATAAGAAAGGGCTAATTATCGCCGATGACGCGCGTTTCTTAAAGCTATGTAAAACTTGCCTTTGCTCCTCTTTTCGTGAACCTCCTCGCATGTCATCCATATAAAACCCTTTATAGTGTGCGTGAACTCATAATAAGGAGGCTGTTTATGAGCACCATGCTTACCGGTTCAGTCAAGGAAAGACGGCATTCCAGCACGATCAATATTGATAGATTGTCCACGCTGGACATGCTGCAAGTCATTCACCAGGAAGACGCAAACATCTCCTCTGCCATTACCCCATTTTTAAACACTATTGCCCGCGTGGTGGATAACGCTGCGGCAACCCTGAGCCATGGCGGCCGCCTGGTGATTGTGGGAGCGGGCCCTTCCGGGCGGATGGCAGAGCAGGCGGCGAAAGAGTATGCACCAGGCAAGCATCCCGTTATTGCCCTGACGGCGGGTGATGGTGCCGGAAGTTATGAGCGGGGTGTCGCCGATCTCCAGGCCATTAAATTTGGTGAGCACGATATGATGCTGGCCCTGACCGTCAGCGGAAAAACGCCGTGGGTATGGGGAGCGATGCGCCACGCCTGGTCGCTGGGGTCACCGCTAGCTGTCGTCACCAGTGACGCGCAAAGCGAAGCGGCGCAGCTGGCGAGCATGGTGATCGCACCTGAGCTGGGTGCTGATGTGGTGGCGGGTTTTAGCAATACCAAAGCCGGGATCGCCCAAAAAATGATCCTTAATATGGTCACCACCGGGCTGGCCGTTCGTAGCGGGCGTGTGTACAGCAATCTGCGGGTGGATCTTGAAGCCAGCAGTACCAAATGGGCAGAGCGGCAAATTGCCATCGTGATGGAAGCGGGAGGCTGTACCCGAGCGGTAGCGAAAGCCGCGCTGGAAAGCTGCAATCACAACTGTAAAACCGCCGTGCTGATGGTGCTGACCGGTCTGGATGCGTGGAACGCCCATGAACTGCTTTCACAGAATAATGGATTTATTCGGGTGGCCTTGCAGGAAGCGCCTTAGTCACTAAAGCGTGAGACAAAAAAGCCCGCAAAAGCGGGCTTTGGTATTTTTGGGGATTAGAACTGGTAGGTCATGCCGATACCGACGATGTCATCGGTAGAGATGCCGTTTGCTTCATAGAAACTTTCATCGTTATCCAGCATGTTGATTTTGTAATCAACATAGGTAGAGAAGTTTTTGTTGAAGCTGTAGGTCATGCCCAGGTCGATGTAGTTAACCAGATCCATGTCTCCATGCTGACCCTGTGGGTTGTTTGCATTGCCTGGGTAAGCCAGGTCTTTACCTTTAGAGTAAACCCATGCCAGGGAAGGGCGCAGACCAAAGTCGAACTGGTATTGTGCTACCGCTTCGAAGTTCTGGGTTTGATCTGCAATACCGTAATCGCCGTATGGAGTCATGTTACGGGTTTCAGCATACATCATCGCCAGATAGACGCTATTGGCATCGTACTTCGCGCCAAGAGTCCATGCTTCTGCTGTTTTACCGCTTGCAAAATTCGCGCTGTATTTTCTTCCGGCAGCTTCTTGCTCATTGGTACGGTCAGAAGAAGAGTATGCCGCACCCAGGCTCAGGCCAGACAGATCGCCTGAGAAGTCATAGGAGGTAGACATGCCGAAGCCGTCGCCATTCTGGAAACGCACATCGTTATGGCCGTTTTTGGTGCCTTCCTGATCTTCTGTTGCATCCTGACCTTCGTTAGCGCCCTGGTATTGCAACGCGAAGTTCAGACCGTCAACCAGACCGAAGAAATCAGAGTTACGATAAGTTGCCAGACCGTTAGCACGGCCAACCATAAAGTTATCGGTCCAGGTATAAGAATCACCGCCGAATACTGGCAGCATATCCGTCCAGGCTTCAACGTCATAGACAACGCCGTAGTTACGACCGTAATCAAATGAACCGTATTCGCCATACTTCAGGCCAGCATATGCCAGACGGTTGAATGATTTATCACCCGCGCCTTCAGTATCATTTGCGTAGGTCTTATATTCCCACTGGCCATAACCCACCAGATCGTTAGTGATCTGGGTTTCGCCTTTGAAACCAACCTGTACGTAGGTTTCGTCGCCATCATCGCCAGGGTTATCGGAGAAGGTATGGCGGGCGTCAACCTTGCCGTAAAAATCAACTTTGTTGCCATTTTTGTTATAAATCTCAGCCGCATTTGCTGCGCCTGCCATTAACATTGCGGGTACAAGAATTGCCAGAACTTTTCTTTTCATTATATATTCCCTATAAATATAATTTCTATGAATATACGTAATCACTCTCTGTAATTACGGATTGAATACTATTCTATGTGATGCTGAATTTGTTCAAAAATAAATGTAATAAAATGATTATTTTTTATTTCAATATGTTTCCATTTATCTCTTTATTTTTCAAATCTATAAATGTTAAGGAATGATAATTATGATTTATACTTCATTTTCATAGTGTTGCTTGTATTTTAGAGGATGGTTTTATTGATTTTGCAAATGAATGATGCGGACATGGTCACATTGATATTTGCCGGGTTTATATAATTCCATGGTTTCATTGACGGTTTTGGTGAAAAAATTAATCATATTAATGAAGGCAGGGGATGAGTGGATAAATAATCTTTCTCCTGATGTTGTGTTGTTTTAGTGGAACCATGAAATGAACGCGAACGATATTAATGTCTTGATTAACAGCATCACTACGCATGGCGGCGGACACAACGGGGGCAAATTTGCCTGAGATCAACTTAACGCAAACTGAGATGCAGAAAGCGTCGCCTGAGACAGCATTCAGTGACAAAATGTGATAAAAATCACAAAAATGAGTGTGTGATGTGAAAGCGGTAACGTCGCGACCGTGCAACAGGGGGGTTGAGAATGGAACAAAATATCGATCGGAGCCTGGGAGGCAAACTGGCACTGTGGGTGTTCTATGCATTTTGCGGATATTTCATGTGGGCCATGGTCCGCTATGTGTGGGTGGTCAGTAAAATTCCCGCCGTTTCCGGTTCCGTTGTGGAGGGCGATTTAGGGTCTACCAGCGGTAAATGGCTTGGCGCATTACTGGGATTTTTAGTTCTGGGCGCTGTTGGCCTGATTCTGGGTGGGATTGCCTGGTACACGCGTCCTCGTTATGACGGGCAGTGATAGCCGTTGGGAAAGTTGCTATTGTAGCCTTTTGGCAACAGGACGTGATTATGGAACTTGCGCAGTGGCAGCACCGCTTCGAAAGCTGGCTTGAACAACACCATTCTACAGATGATACTGCACACGATATCTCGCATTTTCGCCGCGTGTGGATGACGGCGCAGAAGATGATGGTGAACGAGGCAGCCGATCCGCTGGTCGTGCTCACCTCATGCTATTTCCATGACATTGTCAGCCTGCCCAAAAATCACCCTGAACGCAGCCAGTCATCCAGGCTCGCGGCGTGCAAAACTCGCCAGATCCTGACTGACGATTTCCCCGATTTTCCGCCAGAGCGCTACAGTGCTGTGGAGCACGCAATAGAGGCGCACAGCTTCAGCGCCGGGATCATGCCCCTCACACCAGAGGCGAAAATTGTCCAGGATTCGGACAGGCTAGAAGCGCTGGGCGCTATTGGTCTGGCGCGCGTTTTTGCCGTATCAGGGGCATTAGGCGTGCCATTGTTTGATGCTCATGATCCCTTTGCCGATTCACGTCCCCTGAACGACAAAGCGTTTGCACTGGATCATTTCCAGACCAAACTGCTGCGTCTGCCCGACACCATGCAAACGGAAATCGGGCGTGAAATGGCGCGTCACAATGCCGATTACCTGATTCAGTTTATGGCGAAACTGAGTGCCGAATTACAGGGCGACTGCCTGGGCGTCGATAGCCAGGTGCAGAGCCGCTTCCGTCGCAGTTTGCAGTCCTGAACTGTGGTAATCTGTTTCCAGTCTTTATTGTCCGGTTAAAAGAATGCAGGAAAATCGATCAGTGACTGAACCCGCGCCAGCACAGGCGGTAAAATCTACGGTAGCTGTGCAGGCATTACTGCGTCAGTTGCTGGATATCTATGATGCTAAAACGCTGGCAAACCAGCTGGAGGCTTACGGTGAAAGCCACTGGAGCCCGGCAATACTGAAAAGACTGCTGACCAGCGAGCGGGCAGGGCATCGTCTGAGCGACGGCGAATATCGCTATCTGCAAAATTTGCTTCCGCGACCCCCGGCTGCCCACCCGAACTATGCTTTCCGCTTTATCGATCTCTTTGCCGGTATCGGCGGTATCCGGCACGGGTTTGAAGCCATTGGCGGCCAGTGCGTGTTCACCAGCGAATGGAACAAACATGCCGTGCGCACCTATAAAGCGAACTGGTATTGCGATCCTGCCACGCACCAGTTTAATGCTGATATCCGTGAAGCGACTCTGAGCCATAAAGACGGAGTAACGGATAAAGACGCTGCTGAGCATATTCGCCAAACCATTCCTGAACATGATGTGCTGCTGGCGGGCTTCCCGTGTCAGCCATTCTCTTTAGCCGGAGTGTCAAAGAAAAATGCGTTAGGCCGTGCCCACGGTTTTGCCTGCGACACTCAGGGCACGCTGTTTTTTGATGTGGCCCGTATTATTGATGCCCGTCGTCCGGCCATTTTTGTGCTGGAAAACGTGAAGAACTTAAAGAGCCACGATGGTGGGAAAACCTTCCGTATCATCATGCAAACTCTCGATGAGCTTGGTTACGATGTGGCGGATTCACAGGATATGGGCGCCGACGATCCGAAAATTATCGATGGCAAACATTTCCTGCCGCAGCATCGTGAGCGCATTGTGCTGGTGGGGTTCCGCCGCGACCTTAATCTGAAGGGAGATTTCACCCTGCGGGATATCCCGTCGCTCTATCCGGCGCGTCGTCCGACGGTTGCTGAGCTTCTGGAGCCTGCTGTGGATGCAAAGTTCATCCTGACGCCTGTGCTGTGGAAGTACCTCTATCGCTATGCCAAAAAGCACCAGGCCAAAGGCAATGGCTTCGGTTTTGGTATGGTTAACCCGAATGATCCGGGCAGCGTGACCCGGACTTTATCGGCCCGCTATTATAAAGACGGTGCGGAGATCCTGATCGACCGTGGCTGGGATAAAGCGCTGGGTGAGAAGGATTTTGACGACCCGCAGAACCAGCGTCACCGCCCGCGCCGTTTAACCCCACGAGAGTGCGCCCGTCTGATGGGATTTGAAGTGCCGCTTGGGTATAACTTCCGCATTCCGGTGTCCGACACCCAGGCGTATCGTCAGTTTGGTAACTCGGTAGTGGTTCCGGCGTTTGCAGCGGTAGCGAAATTACTGGCATCGCGTATCAGGCAGGCCGTTGCGCTCCGCGAGAGTGAGACCGTCAATGACGGATGTGCACAATAAGGCCACCCGCAGCAAAAACATGCGTGCTATCGGCACGCGTGATACCGCCATCGAAAAACGGCTGGCGGGGCTGCTGACTCAGGCAGGGTTTGATTTTCGGGTTCAGGATGCCGCACTTCCCGGGCGTCCTGATTTCGTTATCGATCTTTACCAGTGCATCATCTTTACCCATGGTTGTTTCTGGCATCACCACAACTGCTATCTGTTCAAAGTGCCAGCCACTCGCACCGATTTCTGGCTGGACAAAATCGGCAAAAATGTGGCGCGCGACACGCGCGATATCGGGATGCTTATCTCGCAAGGATGGCGGGTGCTGGTGGTGTGGGAATGCGCATTACGCGGCAAAATGAAGCTGGATGATGCCGGGCTTAGCGAGCGGCTGGAAGAGTGGATCTGCGGCGGCGGTCAGGCCGCGCAGATTGACACTCAGGGTATTCACCCTTTTACAGTTTATCCGCCTCACAAGGTGTGACCACCGGTTTTGCGGGCAGCAAATACTTGCCTAAGGTCACCAGCACAACCGCCAGAATAATCACCCCTAACGCCAGCCATTCAACTGGCGACAGCGTCTCGCCAGCGAACCCCGTCCCCAGCAACACGGCAACCACCGGGTTGACGTAGGCATAACTGGTTGCCACGGCTGGTGAAACATTGCGGATCAGGAACATATACGCATTGATGGCGATGATGGAGCCAAACAACGCCAGATACCCTACCGCCAGGAAGCCTGATAAATCCGGCATTGCTGTCAGTTTTTCACCCGAGATCATGGAGGCGATAAACAACACAACACCGGCCGCGAGCATCTCGATCGCGCCTGCCATCATGCCGGACGGCAATTCGATACGGGAGCCGTAAACGGAACCAAACGCCCAGCTCATCGAGCCAATCAGGATAAGAATGGCTCCCCACGGATTCCCGCTCAGATTGCCGCCGCTGTTAAGCAGAATAATACCCGCAAGCCCGATACCAATGCCCATCCACTCCAGTTTACGGGTTCTGATACCAAAGAGACGACTAAAGCACAGCGTAAACAGCGGCACAGTGGCGACGACGACCGCAGCGATGCCGGATGGCACATTCTGGTGTTCTGCTACGGTCACAAAACCATTACCGACGGCCAGCAACAGTACGCCAATCAGGGCGGCATTTAACAACGGGCGCAGAGGCGGAAGTTTATGGCCGCGCAGCAATAAAAAAGCTGTCAGCAGCACGCCCGCCGAGAGGAAACGCGTACCTGCCATCATCAGCGGTGGCCAGCTTTCCACACCGATACGAATGACAAAATAGGTGGAACCCCAGATGATATACAGCGAAAAAAGCGCTCCAATGAGCGGTAACAGGTGCCGGAAACGCATAGTCCCTCACGACGGAATAAAAAGGTCGCTGATAGTAAACGTGAAAACTATCTCGCTGGCGAGCCCTTTAATTGTGTAGTTGATGTGAATTTTTTGTTGACTTGAGGTGCCTGTTTCAGGGTTTTCGCTTTTGCTCCATACTATTCACTTAATTACCAAAAAAAGAAGGATAGAGATTTTGGCAGGAAGTAGCTTGTTAACATTGCTGGACGATATTGCCACCTTGCTGGATGACATTTCGGTCATGGGAAAACTGGCGGCAAAAAAGACCGCTGGCGTCCTGGGGGATGATTTATCGCTGAATGCCCAGCAGGTGACCGGGGTGCGGGCAAACCGCGAATTGCCGGTTGTCTGGGGCGTGGCAAAGGGTTCTTTTATTAACAAAGTGATCCTGGTGCCGCTGGCACTGCTGATCAGTGCATTTATTCCGTGGGCCATTACGCCGCTACTGATGGTGGGGGGCGCGTTTCTCTGTTTTGAGGGCGTGGAAAAAGTCCTGCATTCATTTGCGTCACGAAAAGAAAATGAGACGCCACAGGCGCGCCAGCAACGTCTGGAGGCGCTTGCCGCTCAGGATCCAACGGCTTTCGAGCGTGATAAGATCAAAGGCGCCATTCGTACTGACTTTATTCTTTCGGCGGAAATCGTGGCGATTACGCTCGGGATTGTCTCTGAGTCACCGTTGCTTAACCAGGTGTTGATCCTCTCCGGTATCGCCATTCTGGTGACCGTGGGGGTTTACGGCCTGGTGGGAATTATCGTCAAGCTGGACGATATGGGTTACTGGCTGGCCGAGAAATCGAGTGTTATCGCTCAGGCTATTGGCAAAGGGCTGCTGGTGCTGGCGCCGTGGCTGATGAAAATATTGTCTGTGGTGGGCACCCTGGCGATGTTCCTTGTGGGTGGTGGGATTGTGGTACACGGTATTGCGCCGCTTCACCACGTGATTGAACATTTTGCCTCGGCTCAGGGAGCCATTGCGGCGGCGGTTGTGCCAACCCTGTTAAATCTGGTACTGGGATTTATCATCGGTGGCGTGGTGGTCGCAGCGGTAAAACTGGTCGAAAAGATGCGTGGAACGTCGCACTAATTGTTACCTTCTTAAGGATGCAAAAAGGCCATTCCTCGTCTAAATTGAAACAGTTTCACCCTGATACAGGAGGCAGGTATGGTCTTTTTGGTCAGTGATGAAGTTAAGCCCAAGAATGGCGGTCCACGCATGATTGTCACCGGGTATTCCAGCGGAATGGTGGAGTGTCGGTGGCATGATGGTTACGGCATCAAGCGGGAGGCTTTTCGTGAGGACGAGCTATTGCCAGGTGAAGGCCGGCAAAAGCGCGACAAGGCTTAATCACGTAACGCCCGGCCTCGCCGGGCGTTTTTACAGATAAGCAGGTTAATCGTACTGCATGTTTCTGCGCCAGGGTTGGGGCGGAGGCTGTAGGGTGGCAATCAGGGAGTGTGTGTGCAGCGCGATACCTATGTGGTGAAACGAACTTTTCTGCAATGGCTGCATAAACGCAGCAATCCCCGTTTGATTGTTAATCTCTGTTTTCTGGTGGTATTAGTCTTTTCCACACTCCTCACCTGGCGTGAAGTGGTCGTGCTGGAGGGGGCGTATGTCTCCAGCCAGAGCAACCACCTGGAAACGGTCGCTACGGCGCTGGACAGGCAATTGCAGTTCAGCGTGGATAAACTGCTTTTTTTCCGCCACGGTATGCGTGATGCACTCCATGTCCCCCTGGCATTCGGCGTATTACATGACGCGGTGCAGCGTTTTGACAGCCTGCGTAACATCCCTTCCTGGCAGATCGCCGTTGATAAAGACCGCACGTTACCCATAAACGGCGTATCAGATGCTTTTGTAGAAAAAACCACGCTATTGAATCGCGATGAAGATCTGTTGAACAACGAGCTTTCCGCTGCGCTTGAGGTGGGGTATTTGTTGCGTCTTGGCACCTCGGCGACACGTAAAGAAGAGCGGATTGTGTATGTATCACGTGCCGGGTTCTACCTTTCAACAGACACCACTTCCCGGACGGAAGATATCGTTCCTCGCTATTATCAGCTGGTGACTCAGCCGTGGTTTGTTCTGCAATCTGAGCGTGAAAATCGCGCGCGTGGAGTCCGTTGGTTTATCTCGTCCCCGTCAACCTGGACCAACGGTGAGAAAGCGATTACCGCCAGCGTGCCGATCTATTACAACCATTACTGGTACGGGGTTGTGGCGATGGATTTTGCCCTTAACACCATGAAACGTCTCCTGATGGATGCAACGTCCGATCACACGGAAGGGGAGTACCAACTGTACGATATGCGACTCAACCTGATTGCCTCTTCAGTGCCGACTACGCGCAATATTAACCGTTTTGACGAGCGCGAGCTGGCGCAAATCGCCCATGCGATTGAAAGCGATACGGAGGGCGGGATCCGCCTGGGCAGCCGCTTTGTAAGCTGGGAAAGGCTGGATCACTTTGATGGTGTTGTCCTGCGCGTTCATACGCTGCATGACGGTGTTCGGGGTGATTTCGGCAGCATCAGCATTGTGCTTGCGTTGCTGTGGGCGCTCTTTACCGCCATGCTGCTGATCTCCTGGCTGGTGATCCGCCGGATGGTCAGTAACATGTATGCGCTCCAGCATACGTTGCAGTGGCAGGCGTGGCACGACCCGTTAACCCGTCTTAACAATCGCGGCGCACTCTTCGAACGCGCCAAGATACTGGCGAAAAGCTGTGCGCAGCAGTCGGTGCCGTTCTCGGTTATTCAGATCGATCTTGATCACTTCAAGAGCATTAATGACCGCTTCGGCCATCAGGCCGGTGACCGGGTATTGTCGCATTCTGCGGGGCTGATTGCTGGCGCGATACGCACTAACGATGTTGCCGGGCGCGTGGGGGGTGAGGAGTTTTGCGTGGTACTGCCGGGCATTGCTCTGGAAGAGGCGGCAGAGATAGCAGAACGCATTCGCTCACGCATCAACAGCAAAGAGATCCTGGTGAAAAAAAGCACCACCGTACGGGTCAGCGCATCGCTTGGCGTAAGCTGCGCGCAGGAGAAAGGCAATTACGACTTCGAGCAACTCCAGTCTATCGCGGATGCCCGGTTGTATCGGGCAAAACAGCGCGGGCGTAATCAGGTGGTGTGGGACGATCAGGACAAGAAGTGATCCAGCCCCTCGTGCCAGCCAGCTGGCCCGGCGAGGTTGGTGTGATACACCCGGGCGGGATTATCGTCCTTAAGCTGTATACCCTGGCGGTTGATACCTTTGACCACCACGGCGAAGTCAACGCTGTCCAGAAGCGGGGCATCATTGGGGCCGTCCCCCAGACCCAGCGTGGTGGGGGTGATACCTTCAAGCGCGCGGTATTGTTCAATTAACCAGCTTACCGCCCGATCTTTCCCTTCACGCGCATCCAGTATGTGCCAGAAGCGGGCGCCCTGAACGAACTTCAGCCCCTGATGGGCGAGATCGTCTTCAAAGCGTGCCATCTGTTCATCGCTGTCGCGCCAGATAAGCGTAACGGAAGCTTCATGTCGGCGCGCCAGCGCCGCACGGGCGCGACTCAGGCCCGTCCACTCGCTGACAACGCGCTCGTCAACATCGTCAAAGGTGGTGAATTTGTAGCCCTCTTGCCGGCGGAGCTGTTCGATGAAGTGGCGAATGTTACTGTGCGATATACCTTTGATTAGCCTGGGTGCCGCCGGGTGGGTTTCCCAGCGTACATCCAGCTGGATCACCGCGCCGTTTTCAGCAATGAACGGTAATCCTTCAAGTCCCAGATCCTGCTGGATAGCAATCACTTCCGCTGCCGTCTTGCTGCTACAGAGAATCACCGGGATCTGATAGTCCTGGAGTCGGTCCAGCCAGGGCATCGCGGGTTGCCAGTCGTAGGTATGGATGTCCAACAGCGTACCGTCGAGGTCAGTAAAAACCAGCAGGGTGTCCTGTAGTGAAGGCATAACAACTCCTGATAAAGGATTAGCAATTCTATTAAGAATATTCCTAAAAAAGAGCAAGGCGTCGAACGGTTTTGTTATGGAACCGATACCGTTAAACCCGCTGACAGCGCATGTTGGTACACATAACTAAAACGCGCATTCTTACTAAGTTATATTTATATAGAGAATATTTCCTTGTCATACAAAATTGTTGGGGATAGTGTGGATGGCACATCAGATTTCCTGGTGTAACGAATTTTCAAGTGCTTCTTGCATAAGCAAGTTTCATCCCGGTCATCCCCATGACCGGGATTTTTTTCGCGTTAACGGTTTATTTCCGTCACGCTAAAGTCGTGAATATCAAGCTCAAAGGCTTCGGCCAGCTCGCGATAGGTATGGTAATCCCGCCCGTTTACCATGACTCGCGTGGGGTCATCTTCCCGCCGGCGAACTTCACTCTCACTGATTTCATTAATGGCGGCGAGCAGGGCATCGACATTCACATCGATATCGCTCTTCTCATTTCCGGTCTTCATTACTTACACCTCATTCAACCCGTCCACACTTAAGTATAGACCGCACACAAAAACGCCATTCACGCCAGGTGGCGATGTCAGTTAATGAGATTTGTTCTACACTGGCTCAAAACCACAGGAGGAATGTATGAAGGTCAACGATCGGGTAACCGTCAAAACGGACGGTGGGCCGCGCCGCCCAGGCGTGGTGCTGGCAATAGAAGAGTTCAATGAAGGCACAATGTACCTGGTGTCACTGGAAGACTACCCGCTCGGTATCTGGTTCTTCAACGAACTGGGGCACCCGGATGGGATCTTTGTGGAAACGGCAGACTAATCGCGCGTCGGGCGGCAATCTGCGTGCCCGACATCTGGCTACACCCATGCAAAAATCTCTGGCCAGGCCAGAGATCACAGGTAGAGTACAAAAGGTAAAAAGCGGGTTAGCGCATGTTGACGAAAATACCGTTCGTCACATTATCGGTCAGGCGGACGACGTGGTAGATCACTTGCTTATTATGCGTTTTAATTTTCCTTTTAATATTTCCTTTATGTGACGATACCGTTTTTGCTTTGATATTCATTTGGTCAGAAATCTGAATTGTCCCTTGCCCAGCCATCCACATTTTTAACATACTTGATTCAGTTCTGCTTAATGATAGGGTCGGTAAGTTAACCGCTCCTACATTCTTAACTTCTTTATTCAAATAATCGCCCAGAATGTCATCCAGCGACTCTGGTTTAATCGACTTAGAACTGATCAATAAATTGTTTCGGACTAACAAATATTCATCGAAATGGATATTTGCGATCGCCATAAAAACAATAAACAGCGTTTTAGGATGCTGATTAATGATTTGCTTTATTTGCTGACTGTTGGCTGGATCGTGAATGAAACAGTCCTCATTAATAAACACCACGCCTGGCTTGAGTTCGTCACAAGCGGCTGCAAGTTCGTCAACGGTGTGTGCATCGTTGATTTCCCTCTTTCTTACCCCTCTGCTTGCCAGGTACCCGGTTAACCCTAGCCGGGTGTAACTGCATAAATCCATAATGATCGTTGACATGGCATACCCTCACTCAATGCGTAACGATAATTCACCATCTGCCTGAGAGCTCAAAACAGCCATACGGGATGGAAAAAAATAATAACCCTGTGAGCATGACAAAGACTTTCAGGCGGACTCACTATCCCGTAAAGTTACGTATAATTTGCCAGGAATCTTCTTAAAGTAAAGTAAATATTAAGTATTGTGAGGTGGTTAGAAACAATTAAACCGCGTCAGATATATCCTGGAAGATGTTTT
>Ga0153918_1000353_pt1 | contig 23944 bp, 20 predicted proteins | sample TSFL002MetaG_FD_104687 | JGI IMG/M metagenome (GOLD analysis project Ga0153918, IMG submission 104687) | Attine ant fungus gardens microbial communities from Florida, USA - TSFL002 MetaG | ecosystem: Host-associated > Fungi > Mycelium > Unclassified | place: USA: Florida, Paynes Creek Historic... | reverse complement strand
CCTCGGGTACAAAATGACGGATCCAGTTTTGTCCAATCAGGCTGTCTTGCGTATAGCCCAGCAGGTTAGCCAGATATTTATTACAGAACAAAATATTGCCCTTCTTATCTAGCGAGATGGCGGCTAGTTTGACAGACTCCAATACCAGCTTATAGTTATCCTCGGTTTTCTGCACAATAATCTCAGCCGCTTTGCGGTCGGTAATATCCTGCAGGGTACCAATCACACTGCGAATGCTGCCATCTTCATTCCGCTTAATCCTGCCGATGATGATGCTCAGATACTTAACGTTATGGTTTGGCGTGATAATGCGATACTCATAACTGGCGCGCTTCAGGTTGGCCGGATCTTTCAGAAACGCACGCAAAATCTCCTGATCTTCAGGATGTACGTAGGTAAGCAGTAGTTTAAAATTACCAATACCATGGTCCTTCTGCTTGCGGGGTTCCACCTCGTGGATGTGATAAACCTCGTCAGACCAGGTGAGGGTTTTCTGGTTAAAATACCATTTCCAATTACCAATTTTGGCTATGGTTTGTGCTTCCAGCAGTTCTGCGCGGCTTTTCTTAATGGCACGCTCAGACAGGCGACTCTCTGTAACATCTTTAATAATGCCAGTAAGGCGCACAATCTTACCCTGGCGATTGCGGATGGGTTCGCCGCGCACAATCTGGAAATATCGCTGTGCTCCTTTTGCAGTAACAATGCGGTGCTCTGTCTCGCGATTGGCCATCTCTGTCAAATCTGCAAAAAACTGGTAGATGGTACGTCGGTCTTCTGCATGTACCAAACGGGCATAATATTCAAAATGACTTATGCCTGCCGGCAGTGCGTTAATATCCAACAAAGCAAACAGGTTATCAGACCAGTAGGTCTGTTTCAATTCCAGATCATACCACCAGTTACCCATTTGGGCCATGCGCTGGGCTTCAATCAGTTGGTTCTGGTTTTCTTTTAAGGCGGCCGAGTATTTTTTTTGCTCAGAAATATCAGTTACCGAGGCCGTTGTTCGGCCGGTATAATCGCCATGTGCATTAAACACCGGACTAACCTTTGCCGAAAACCATCGGCCTGAACCAAACAATGAACCAAACTCAACCGTAACACACTCGTGCGTTTGAATGGTCCGGTCCAATGCTTTTTCAAATTCAGAGGCTTTTTCTTCCCCAATGCTTTCTGAAATAGTTTTGCCTTTAAAAGTGCTTAGATCAACCAGCAGTGCACGGGTTTTATTGTACCAAACGTTCAGGCATACCTTGCGCTCATCAAACTCAAAAATGATATCGGTTAACGAGTTCAGGATGGCATCAATAGCTTCGTGGTCAGTTGCCTCATTTTTAGGTGGAACCGTATTGAAAGGACGGGCTGTAAAGGCCGTATCAGCAATAACCTTGGGTTTATTGGGGATGATAATGGCGGCTGCAGGTTGCACCCCTGGGCTGGTAGTGGGAGGCGTTTGCGGGGGCGCAGTATCTTCGTTTACAATCGTTTGGCAATCGTTGTTTTGCTCATCAATAAAATTATCAGCAATAATTACCGGTTTGAGGGCGTTTGTTGCTGGCGTAACCAACGGCTGTGTAACTGGCAGTACTACGTTAGGCATTTGCAAAGCATGATGACCATTATTGCCGTTATAGCCATTTAACGGTTTGGTTTCAGGTTTAGGAGTTGACTTGTCAATTAACAGCGCCGGCGCGAATTCGGTTTTCGGAGCATGAATATCAACATCCGGTACGATCAACCTGGGGAGCTCCTGATGAGATACCTCCGGCTGAGGCACAATTGCAGACGCAGCACTTTTAAATAATGTATAATGACCGGCATCTTCCGGCTCAAGTGTATTAAAAATAATAGTTGGGCGATGCTCTTCTGCAACAGGTGGTGGGGGAGTGATTTGGGGGGATATCTTTGCCTCCGTAATTTCCTGAGTTTTGGGCTGTAGGTTTTTTTGAGCGGACAGAAAAGGATTTGTTTTGATCTCTGATATAAATTCTACTTCTTCGCGGTTGCTTTTGTACTCATCACGTAGCGTTTTTAATTTATGAATAAGCAAAAATACAAGCGCTATCAGTAATAATGCAGAAAAACCCAGTATCAACCCCTGATATAGGGGCGAGTCATTACTGATTAACAAAATTGTGTTTTTTGTTAAATACATCTGCTTTTACTAAAAAAAATACCTGATCAGCGGGGTTTACTTAATTATTTTGTTGTTTGACAAAGAAAAATTACAATCCTTCTAACAAATAAAAGGTAATAATACGGAGATTTAATTACATTTGCTTAGCGAATACAAATATTTTTCTATGTCTGAAACTGCACATCTGCAAATTGGTGATAAAACTTACGACCTACCTGTTATTGAAGGCACCGAGAACGAAAAAGCGATTGATATTTCAAAACTGAGAGACCTTACCGGCTACATTACACTGGATATTGGCTACAAAAACACCGGTGCAACCAAAAGCGCCATTACGTTTTTAGATGGCGAGCAGGGTATTCTGAAATACCGTGGTTATCCGATTGAGCAATTGGCCGAGAAATCTACCTTTATTGAGGTTGCTTACTTATTAATTTACGGTGAGCTGCCAACAGCAGATCAACTAAATGACTTTCAAAAACTTATTAGCCGCCACACGCTGGTGCATGAGGACATGAAGAAATTTTTTGACGGCTTCCCGCGTGGTTCGCACCCGATGGGGCAGTTGTCATCGCTTATTGGTGCACTGGCTGCTTTTAACCCTGAATCATTAAAACAGGGACAGACCACCGAAGAGGTGAACCTGGAGATTGTGAAGCTTATTGCCAAAATGAGCACCATCGTTTCATGGATCTACAAAAAATCACTGGATCATCCGTTCATCTATCCGCAGAATAAATATGATTATGTAACCAACTTTATGTACATGACCTTTGCGGAACGTACAGAAGAGTTTACCGGCATAGATCCTGTAGTGATTGATGCAATGAACAAACTGCTGATTCTGCACGCAGATCATGAGCAGAACTGTTCGGCTTCTACCGTGCGTATTGTAGGTTCATCAGATGCTAACCTTTATGCATCAATTTCTGCAGGTATTTCTGCACTATGGGGCCCGCTGCATGGTGGCGCTAACCAGGCGGTAATTGAAATGCTGGAAAAAATTAAGGCTGATGGCGGCGATACCGATAAATGGATTGCAAAAGCAAAAGATAAAAATGATCCGTTCCGTTTGATGGGCTTCGGTCACCGTGTGTACAAAAACTTTGACCCACGCGCCAAAATCATCAAGAAGGCATGTGACGATATTCTGGAAAAATTAGGCGTGCAAGACGAAGTGCTGGAAATTGCCAAGCGCCTGGAAGAAGTTGCCCTAAAAGATCCATACTTTGTTGAGCGCAAACTGTATCCTAACGTTGATTTTTATTCAGGTATCATCTATCGCGCCCTGGGTTTCCCTACCGAAATGTTTACTGTGCTGTTTGCACTGGGGCGCCTGCCGGGATGGATTGCACAATGGAAAGAAATGAAAGCTAACAAAGAGCCAATCGGTCGCCCGCGCCAGGTTTATACCGGCAAAACTACGCGCGACTATGTAGCTACTGGCGACAGATAGTGGAAAGATTATAAGATTTAGATATAGTGAAGCCCCTGCATTAGCCGGGGCTTTTTGGTTTGAAATTGGGGCCTAAACTCCTAGAAGCGACGTTTTGTTGAGATGTAATTCTGTTAACCACAAAAAAAGGCCCGATTTTGTCGGGCCTCTCTTTTTTACGCTTTCACATATTCATACCTATTGTTGGCATGGCTGCGCTCGCGTTTTAACTTATGCTCATTTGCCAGTTTTAGCAGGATGCCCGATAGTTCTGATGTTTTAAAATCAGAATCAAATTCGGTTTTGCAATGATCTGCAATGGCAGAAATAGAACGGGTGGTGTTAAAAAAATCGGTTGTGTTTAGCAACTGGTTTAAAACTTTGGTAGCGCCGGGTTTTTTCCGGCCGGCATGGTGCTCAATTTGCAGGCCTTCAGGCTTAAACCGCTGTTGCTTTTTACCTTGTGCGTCGGTGTCTGCGTCGGTACGTTCTGATTCAATAATGGCATCCAAAAGTTTGTCAACAATCTTTACCTGTACCGCCTCAGATTTAAACAGGTTCACCACTTCAGAAATCTCAATTAATTGTTTTTTTAATTTTTCAGTTTGTTTGCTCATTTTACTCGTTGTGTAGCTCCATCTATCACAAAGCAAGTCGCCCGCCAGGGAGCACAACCTGCGGGAGCATAAGCTTTCCAATAAATAGCAATAGTGTTAGTGTGTTGCACTTGTTATTTAATAACGAGCACAGACAATATTAGTATGTTCTGCGTTAAAAAAAAATATACTACAGGTTAAATGGCAAAACTGTAGCAGTATTATTACAATTGGATGTTATTTAATATTTTTTCCATAACATCAAGTCCCTCATCAATATGTTCGCGTTTCATAATCAGCGCCGGGCGAAACCTGATAGTACGATAGCTGCAGCCTAAAAACATTACGTGATACTCAAGGCCTTTCTGCATAAATAAGTCGCGCGTGGCCTGATCTGGGAAATCAAATGCAGTTAGCAAACCTTTGCCCCTTATGTTACTTATGGCCGGATATTTTTCGGCTAGTTTTAATAATTGCTGTTGTAGGTAAGTACCGGTTTGAGCGGCATTGGTACACAGATCGTCCTCTTCAATAATCTCCATAATTTTGGCTGAGCGCACCATGTCAACCAGATTACCGCCCCAAGTGGAGTTAATACGAGACGATACATGGAACACATTGTTTTCAACCTCGTCAATACGCGTACCGGCCAATATGCCACATACCTGCATTTTTTTGCCAAAGGCAATAATATCCGGGCGGGCGTGCGCTCCAAAATGCTCATGGCACCAGAATTTACCGCTCAGGCCTACGCCGGTTTGCACTTCGTCATAAATAAGCATGGCCTCATACTCATCCGCCAGCTGGCGCAGTTGTTCGGCAAATTCTTTGCGGATATGGTTATCGCCTCCTTCAGATTGCACCGGCTCAATAATAATGGCGCAAATTTCGTCAGGATTATCGGCAAAAGCTTTTCTGATCTGTGCTATGGAAATAGCTTCGCGATGCAACAGATCGGCCATGTTTTCTTCCGTCAAGGGATAAATAACATAGGGCGTACTTACCCGCGGCCAGTCAAACTTGGCAAACCAGCGGGTTTTTACGGGCAGGGTATTGGTAAGACTCAAGGTATAACCTGTGCGGCCGTGGAAGGCGTGCTCAAAATGCAGTACTTTATGGCCTTTCTCAGTTTGATGGCCTTTGGCAAAATTCTTCTGAACTTTCCAGTCCATAGCGGCCTTCAGGGCATTCTCTATGGCCAGGCCCCCACCGGCAATAAAAAAGGCGTGTGGCAAATAGATTGGAATGCCCACCCGATCAAAAGTTTCCAGAAACTGAGCGTACTGGGGTGTATAAATATCAGAGTTTGACGGGTTGGTAAGTGCCGCCAGCATCAGGCTTTTTTTAAAGGCCTCATCGCCCAGCATTTTAGGATGATTATAACCCAGTGGTACCGAGGCAAAGCAGGTAAAGAAATCAAGCAGGGTGCGGTTATATTTCGCATCGTAAATATGCACACCTTTACTTTTTTCCATATCAAATATCAGGTCAAACCCATCGGCAAGTATATGTTTGCTTAGCGTGTCTGCAACAGTATCGGGATTTTTGGGGAGGCTGTACATAGGCTTATACGTTTAAGGTAAATTTACTAAAAAGGCCTAAAACAAGCAATTTTGTGGGTTTTTATACCGATAGATAAATGAATTAGGTTTAAATCATTTAAAGTTGGTTTTTGTACCAGCTAAGGAAACGGTATGCATTAAAGAAACGTATTGTTATTGTTGCAAACTTTACGGATTTTGGGGAACTACCTTCAAAATATAGTCGTATAAAAAGGTTATTTTGGCTACAGATATTAAAAGTTATATTTACGCTTCAACCAAAACCTAATGGCTACTAAAGACCTTGAGAGGTTGCAAGCCTTGCACCGATTTTTAAACCTGGAAATAGACAAGGACGCCGAACTGCAGGAAATGATTGAGCTTACTGCAGAGCTGCTGAATTGTCCTATAGCACTTATTACTCTTATTGAGGGAGATACCCAATATTTTTTGTATAAAGTGGGTACGGATATAGAGCAGGTAAGTAATAGCGATAGCTTTTGCCGTTACCTGAACCTCAACAATGATTTAATGGTGGTTACCGATACCCATAAAGATGAGCGCTTTGCAAATAATCCTTTTGTAACTGGTATGCCTAATGTGGTTTTTTACGCAGGTGCTCCCCTCACCACGCACGATGGACATTTGCTGGGCAGCATCTGTGCGCTGGATGTAGTGCCACGTGAGCTTTCGCCTGTGCAAACAAAATTATTAAGGGTGCTGGCTAAGCGTGTTATCCAGATCATGGAATTTGAGTTTAGCATTAACCTGTTGAAGCAGCAGTTTTTGTTGGCACGCGATGCTGAGACCAAACTGCGCTCTTTCTTTGAAAGCTCCAGCTCGTGCCATTTGCTGATTGATAAAGATATGGGCGTTATGGCCTATAATAAAAATATGGCCGCCTTTTTAAAACGTATGTATAATGTAACATTGAAGCAAGGTACTCTCGTTAATCAAGTATTACAGGGGGCTGCTTTAGAAAGCTTCACTACCGATTTTAACCAGGCACTCAGCGGCAAAACCATCACCTTTGAGCGTGAGGTGAATTATAAAAACGGCGAACGCATTTGGTGGTATGTGGCATTTGAGCCTGGTTTCGATGCCGAAGGGAAGATTATTGGTATTTCTTATAATGCTACAGATATTACCGCACGCAAGGTAAACGAAGAAAAAATATTGGCACAAAATAGTTCATTGAAACAGATTGCGCATCTGCAATCGCACGAGTTACGCAAACCTGTGGCTACTATACTAGGCTTGATGGAGGTGCTGAAGCTGGATCATGCCCCCGAAATGACGGAGGAGATGTACATGCTGGAAGAAACCACCCGGGAGTTGGACGACAAGATTAGGATGATTGTAGACATGATAAATTAAAGTCAAAAATCAAAAGCCCTATCTAATTAAGAATTTAAAAGTCAAAATTAAAAACCCGCTTGACAATCCGTCTAACGGCTCATAAAAGAAGTAAAGCCCACTTGACTACCGATCAGTGGGCCTTATTTAAAATTTTGACTTTTAAATTTTGACTTAGTTAAATAACTCTTTCATCCCCAATAATCCCCACAAACCGCCGGTATGTATAGCCAGGATGTGGCTACCGGGGGCAAACTGGTCTTTACGGGCCAAATCTGTTAGGGCGTAGAGCATTTTGCCGGTATAAACGGGTTCTATCATAATGCCGGTGGTGGCAATAAAATTCTTGATAAAGTCAATCAGTATCGGCGTTGTTTTGGCATAACCACCAAAATGATATTCGGTATGCAGTTCAAACGGTTGTGGGTAGGTTTGATACCGCCTGATTTCATCGGCCATAAAATCACCATTCTTTAACACCGGCACGGCATGAAAAACAGTATCCATATGATTGTTTTTAATGCCGTTCATTAAGCCGGCAGCTGTGGCCCCGGTACCGCATGCGCAAAACATATGCTGATAAGTTTGTGGCAACTCGTCAATCAATTCGCTGCAGCCGCGGGCAGCCTCGGCGCTGGCACCGCCTTCGTCAATAAAAAAGGCTTTTTCATCGTTGCCAAAGTATTTGTCAAATAGGGCGGGCTTGTTACGGTAGCTTGCACGGTCGGTGAAAATAAGCTGCATGCCGTGCATGCGGCACATCCATATCGAATCATTCATCACCTCTTCGCCACGCACAAAACCGGTGGCTTTGAAGCCAAATCGGGCGGCTGCCGCGGCAAGAGCTATCAGGTGATTAGAATACGCACCACCAAAGCTCACCAGATGAGTTTTCTCTTCTTGCTTTGCCCGTTTAAGCTGGTATTTAAGTTTGCGCCATTTATTGCCCGATATGATGGGGTGTATCATATCGTCGCGCTTTAAAAATACTTTGAGCCCTTTTTCATCAAACACAGGATTGCGTATTTGATGAACGGGGCTGAAAATGTCGAGTTCTATAGTATGCATCAAAAATTAAAATCCAAAGCCAATACCTGCGTTGCCAGATACATATTGGCCTGTGCCAACAGAGGCATATACTTTAAATATTGCTAAATCTAATTTGAAGCCCACATCGGCACGTATACCGGTAAAGGTGTTTTGATCTACGTGGATAGGGTCTGTAATAGTGGTATAAGTGGTAGCAGTGGCGGTTACCGGAAAGTTACCCAATACGCCCAAATTTGTGTGCGCAGTTTGGTAAGCTACGGATGCGAACGGCGTAAATATGGCTAGTTTTTTTGATAGGATAGCCTGGAAGTTGAAGCCGCTGAAGTGTGCATCGATACGCTGGTTGCTAAAATCGGTATTACTGCCGGTGACAGGGGCTGTACCGGCATCTGGTTGAACATTCAGCGTTTTGCTGTAGTTAACGCGGTTGTAGTTTACGGCAACAGCCAGGTCAAATAGTTTTGGAACGCCTTTGGCAAAATCCTGAATAATATTGTGTTTAATACCAAAACCAATCATGCCTACAGAGCCGGCATCATCGCTGATTTTAATGGTAGGGATAGTGCGGATGGTTAGATCTGTATTGTGCACCAGGCCAACGGTTAACTGAATATCCGGAGCAGGTACATAGCCAAAAACGCCTTTAGGCATGGTAAAGGTTTTGCCGGTAGGTAGTCCATTGGCATCGTTAATGCTCATAACTGGTCTGGCGGCATCTTTACTGCCCCCAAAAGTAGGCGCAATTTTAGTTGGCGAGGTGGTTGCCACGGTAACACGGTTTGAGAGGCCAATCTGGGTTACATCAAAGCTTTTGTCACTGGTAGGTACTTTGGCGGCAGTGGCCGAGATGCGCAGCTCAAAACGCAGCAGTTTTTGGGTTTTCGCGGTGTTGCTCCAGCCGCTGTTTAAGCCCACACCAAAGCCCTTAAACATGGGCGTGCTGTAAGCGTTAAAAAGTTTGTTGGCATCAGCCGCGTTCGACTTGATCAGCGAGCTGAAATCATCACTGCTTTGCGCGTAGGCTTTAGAAACTGCCGTGCACATCAAAGCAGCAATTGCAATAGTGTAAAGTTTTCTCATAAATCGGGGAAATTTGGTAACAATAATGGGTTATTTTGATATAAAAAACAAGTATTTTTGCAAAACCCATGATGAATAACATTGACCTGCAAGAGACTGAGGAACAGGAGTTTTACGAACATTTACGTGTTGTAGTTGATAAAGGTCAGTCGTTATTACGCATAGATAAATTTTTGATGCACCGCGTTGAAAATGCATCGCGCAACCGCATCCAGAATGCTATAGATCTGGGTAACGTGCTGGTAAATGATAAACCTATTAAGGCCAGCTACAAGGTAAAACCGCAAGACGTGATCTCGGTTGTTTTACCCCATCCGCCCCGTGATACCGAGGTTTATCCTGAAAATATTCCGCTTAATATTGTGTATGAGGATGACGACGTGCTGGTAGTTAACAAATCTCCCGGCATGGTGGTGCATCCTGGCTATAACAACTACACCGGTACGCTGGTGAATGCGTTGGTTTATCACTTTCAGCAACTGCCTACGTTGCCGGGTAATGATGGCCGGCCTGGATTAGTGCACCGTATTGATAAAGATACCAGTGGCCTGCTGCTCATCAGCAAAAATGAGCGCTCTATGAATTACCTGGCCCGCCAGTTTTTTGAGCATACTATTAACCGCCGCTACATTGCACTGGTTTGGGGCGATCTGCCCGAAGACGGTACCGTAACCGGCTATATTGGTAGAAGTATTGCCGATCGCCGCGTGATGGCCATTTATGACGACGAGGAGAAAGGCAAATGGTCTGTAACGCATTACAAGGTTTTAGAACGCTTGAATTACGTTACGCTGATTGAGTGCAAGCTGGAAACTGGCCGTACGCATCAAATTCGCGCGCATATGAAGCACATTGGGCACCCGCTGTTTGCTGATGCTACTTATGGCGGCGACAAGATTATAAAGGGTACCGTGTTTAGTAAATACAAGCAGTTTGTAGAAAATTGTTTTGAGCTGATGCCAAGGCAAGCACTCCACGCGCAATCATTAGGGTTTAAACATCCCTCATTAAAAAAAGATGTTTATTTTGAAGCGCCTCTGCCACAGGACTTTGAGGCTGTTTTAAAGAAATGGCGAAATTATGTTGCGGCGGTGTCAGACCAAAACGGGTAATTTGCTGTTAGTATAGAATGGTAATGAAACCTGCATTTATCCTATTTAACGACGAAATTTTACCAACCGACAGTAAGGTGGTCACCATTGCTAACCGCGCATTTAAATATGGCGATGGCCTGTTTGAAAGCATGCGGTTGATGAAAGGCGATCTAAAGTTTGCCGATCTGCATGCCGACCGCCTGCAACGTGGCATGCGGGGGTTGAAGATTGACGGCTACTCGCAAATAGACAGCTGGTTTATGCGTGAGAAGGTTGATGCCCTGGCTACCCGCAACAAATGCAAAAACGGCCGCGTGCGCCTAATGGTTTACCGTGATGCCGACGGTTTATATGCACCCACTCAAAATACCATGGGCTACTGCATGGAAGTGCAGCCCATAGAAGAGCCCCGCTATTACCTGAACGAGCGCGGCCTGATTATGGATGTGTTTACCGAGTTGGGCAAACCGCTCAATTATTTGTCTAATATTAAATCATGCAACTCGCTGGTTTATGTAATGGCCGGTGTGTTTAAAAATCAGAATAGGCTGGACGATGTTTTCATCCTCAACCAAAACCGCTTTTTGTGCGAGGCGGGTAGCAGCAACGTGTTTGTTTATTATAAAAATCATCTTTATACCCCTGCTTTGAGCGAAGGCTGCGTGGAAGGTGTAATGCGTCAGGTAGTAATCAACATGGCCCTGCAAATGAACATCCCAGTTACCGAAGCGCAAATCAACCCCGATATTTTATACGAAGCCGAGGAAGTGTTTATTACCAATGCCACCCGCGGCATCCAGTGGGTAATGGGTTTTGGCGTAAAACGCTATTTCAACAGGCTAAGTAAAGAGCTGATGGACGAGCTGAATAAGTTGTAATTAGCTGAACCGAATTATGAAGAGCCTAGCAATTATTAGCAGTTGTTTGCTTTTATCAGGGGTAATAATGTTCATTGTTGGCGTGTGGACGTTCTCTTATAAGGGGCATCTTGAAGTTGGTAATGGATATTAGATTAGGTGAATTCTGTTTCGGCTATTGGTCCATTGTTTTGATTGCAGGTGCAGCTTTGACTTTTTTAAGACTAATCTTGAATAATAACATTCGCGGCGTACAGCGTGGACGTTGAATAGTCTATTCAGTCAAGCGAAAACGCTTGACCGGGCAGGAAGTTATATCAAAATAACAGCTTAACCCAAACAAGCATTTGCACAAAAGCGTTTATTGTTTAAATTCAACGCAAACGTTAGCCTGCATCATGATCACCCTAGCCGACATACATCCGCCAGATGGTGGATTGATCTATACCGAAACTAACCTGCACCATTTCTTTCCCGAGCCGCTGAATATGCTCACTTCTGCGCTATTTCTCATACCTTGTATTTATTGGTTAATCAAACTTAAGGGATTTAGTGAGCACTATACTTTCCTGAGTGTATCCACTTACCTGATGCTCACCGGGGCCATTGGCGGCATTATTTATCACGGATTGCGCCGCTGGCAATTCTTTATTTTAATGGATTGGGTACCCATTGCATTGCTTTGCCTGGCCGCCAGCGTTTATTTCTGGATGCTTTTATTGGGCAGATGGATCTACGGCATTACTGCGTTGGCTGTTTTTGTAGTGCTGGAGACGCTCATGTTAAAATTGATGCCCGAAACCAGCCATCAACTGGCTATTAACATCAACTATGCGTTTATGGTGCTGATGGTGGTGTTGCCACTCGCCTTACTGCTTATCAAAACCCGTGGGTATAACTGGGGGCTGGTAGTAATGGCCTTGTTAACGTTTGTTGCTGCGTTGTCATTTCGTATTTATGACCGGTTTGCGCCCTGGGCCATCGGTACACATTTTTTGTGGCATACGTTTGGCGCATTGGCAGCCTCGTTTATTTTTTTGTATTTGTATAGGTTGAGGGAGAAAAGCCCTTTCGATAAAAAAGAAATGTCATCTCGACCAACAGGAGAGATCTTTTCGGAGCGATAGTCTTTTCGAAAAGATCTCTTACATGCGTTCATGCTGAAAAATGTTTAATATCTATTCGCTACAGCGTTACACCTCGCAAAAATGCTTCAATATCCATTCGCTTTTTGCCTTCCAGCTGCACATCGGTTACCCGGATAAAGCCGCCATGGCAGGCAAATTTCAGGTAAGTTTTATTGTCGGTTAAAAAGCCGCCGGGTTGTATGCCTGGTTCGGTTTCTTCAAGTGTAGCATTGTATATTTTAAGCACTTTGCCGTTTAGTTGGGTAAACGCGCCGGGGTAAGGGCTCAATCCACGGATGCGGTTGAAAACTTCAGGTGCTGTTTTCTGAAAATCAAGGTTGCAATCATCCTTAAAAATCTTTGGCGCATGTTTTAGCTCGGTAGTACCGAAGCTCTCCTGCGGGTGCTCGGTATACCGACCGCTTTCCACCGCTTTTACGGTTTTTACAAGCAGACCGGCGCCTTTGGCCATCAAGCGATCGTGCAGTTCGCCGGCGGTTTCTTTGCCGGTCAGAGTCACTTTCTCGGTAAACAATACGTTGCCGGTGTCAATATCATGTTTAAGGAAGAAGGTGGTTACGCCGCTTTCTTTTTCGCCGTTAAGGATGGCCCAATTAATAGGTGCTGCTCCGCGATACTGCGGCAGGAGGGAGGCATGCAGGTTGATGGTTCCTTTGGCCGGCATATTCCACACGGCCTCGGGCAGCATACGGAAGGCTACTACCACTTGCAGATCAGCTTGTAACGAGGCCAGTTCTTCCAGGAATTCCGGGCTCTTCAATTTTTCAGGCTGCAGCACGCGCAACTCATGCGCCACGGCATACTCTTTAACGGCCGATTGGCTCACCTTCTGTCCCCGACCGGCAGGTTTATCCGGAGCGGTAACAACGCCAACTATATTTGCGCCCGATTTAAGCAGCGCATCCAATGATGCTACTGCAAACTCAGGCGTTCCCATAAATACTATTCTCATAATTTCTAAAGATGCTATTTAAACACGTTTTTCAAAGTAAATGTTTGGGGGCGCTTGCGCCCGCGGTGATTAGAAATTAGTTAATCAATAATCTATACAGCCTAGCAATGACGTTGGGTTATTAATGGCTGGGATGGGGCAATTATTGATACAACAAATATTTCCTCCGCATAATTTTGTATTTGCTTAGCGCCGGCTCCCAACTCATACGGATGTCTTCCTCGCTCATGCCACCTTCAATTTGTCTGCGCAGGGTTTCGCCGCCGCTCAGTTTGGTAATGTAGGCGGTGAAAAAATGTGCCTTATCCGGAAAAGCTTTATACATTTCTATGAGCCAGGCCAGGTTGATGTGGCCGCTGGTGTGCAATTGTTTTGTATCAAACTTTTGCAGGTCGATACCGTAGCAGGTTTGTCCTTTCAACGGGGGATTATCGCTCACACCGGGGATGCTCTTCGGTGTAAAGCTAAACGCAAATTTGCCCTTTAATGATGGATGCCCCACTACCTGGAACGGAAATGCTGTGCCCCGACCAAGACTCAATGTGGTGCCTTCAAATAAACAAATACTTGGATACAGTAATACCGCCTGGTTGGTATTCAGGTTAGGTGATGGATCTATCGGTAATTTATAAGGCGTAGCGTGAAGGTAGTTGGCAACAGGAATGATTTTTAGCTTACACTTGATGTGGTTTTTCAACCAGCCTTCACCGTTAATCATCTGGGCATATTCGGCAATGGTCATGCCGTGTACAATAGGGATGGGGTGCATACCCACGGTAGATTTATAAGCCGTATCCAGCACCGGTCCATCCACATAAAAGCCGTTAGGGTTGGGGCGATCCAGTATCATCAGTTCTACCTTATTTTCTGCGCAGGCCTCCATAATATAGTGCAGCGAGGTGAGGTAGGTGTAAAAGCGTGCGCCGACGTCCTGCATGTCAAAAATTACGATGTCGATGCCTTTTAGGTCCTCGGCACTGGGTTTATATTGACGTTTGCCATAGAGTGACAGCACCGGAATGCCGGTAGTCTTATCTGTAAAATCTTCCACATCGGCGCCGTCAGCATTGTTGCCACGGAAGCCATGTTCTGGTCCAAAGATCTTTTTTATTTTGACACCCAGTTTGAGCAAGCTATCCACGCTCGGAGTAAGCTTTGGGCCTATAACTGATGTTTTGTTGATCAGCATGGCCACATTTTTACCTTGCAGGTAGGGTAGGTAAAGTTTGGTTTGGTCGGCCCCGGTTTTTATCGAGCCTGATACAACAGGTGCATGTTCGCGTTGTTGACCATGTGTAAATGGCATAAAACCCCGGCCGGGTGCATACACCACAAGCGGGCGATCATATTTCTGAGCAAGGGTATCTCTTTTTTGAGCGAAAGCCGATAAGCCGATAAGTGTCAGGGCGAATGCTATGAGATTTTTCATCAGATAAATGAGTTGTTGGCTTGGGCTACAATGCAACAAATGCGCATCTTTGCTAAAATACAAAAAAAACGCATTGAGTTTCTCTACCTTCATAGCTGGCCGCGTTACGTTTCAATCAAAACGAACATTTTCAAAGCTCATTGTGCGCATTGCTATTGTGGGCATTATGCTGGGCCTCAGCGCCATGATCCTCTCTTTGGCTATTCTAAAAGGTTTTAAGAAGGAGATTAAAGAAAACGTGCGTGGTTTCTCGGGCGATATCACGGTGATCAGTTATGATCTGAATAACTCTTACGATAACTCGCCCATGAATGCCGATGAGGCCATGGAGCGTCAGGTGAAAACGATGCCTCAGTTTACTGGTATATACCCGTTTGCTACCAAACCGGGTATCATTAAAGCCAATCAGGAGATTGAGGGAGTGGTTTTAAAAGGGGTTGATAAAGACTATAACTGGAGCTACCTGAAAGCAAACCTGGTAAACGGCCGGGTGATTAACTATCGTGATACGGCGCAGTCTGAAAAAGAGATCATTATTTCCAGCTACACCGCCGCGCGATTGAAATTGAAGCTAGGCGATAGCTTTCTGATGTATTTTGTGCAGGAGCCACTGCGTAAACGTAAGCTGCAGATTGTAGGCATCTACGATGCCGGGGTAGAGGAAGTGAATAAAACCTTTGTAGTAGGCGCCCTCTCGCTGGTAAAAAAGCTGAACGGATGGAAACCTACTCAGATTGGTGGTTATGAGGTGCGCGTACGAAATTTTGATGAGTTAACGCCTGCTAACAGCTCCCTGGGCGATATTATGCCGGAAAAAGTGCACTCTTACACAGTAGCCGAAAATTACCCGGTGATTTTTGAATGGCTCAAACTATTGGACGGTAGCACCGGCGTATTATTGGTATTACTATTAGCTGTTGCACTCATCAACATGATATCGGCCTTGCTGATTATGATTCTGGAGCGCACCACCATGATTGGTATGCTCAAAGCAATGGGCAGTAGCAACTGGCGCATTCAGCAAATATTTTTGTACAATGCTTTTTATTTGATTGGTCTGGGCTTGTTGTTCGGTAATCTACTGGGTATTGGTTTGGGGGTATTTCAGCACCAAACCCACTTCTTTAAACTGGATGAAGCATCCTACTATATGAAATTCGTGCCAATTCAATTGGAGGTATCCGATATCATTTTGCTTAATCTGGGCACAGCACTGGTTACTTTGCTGGTGCTCATCATTCCATCAACGCTGGTGAGCAGGATTAGTCCGGTAAAGGCAATTAAGTTTAAGTAGACTATCGATCACATAACCCAGTGTCATTTCGACCAACGGGAGAAATGACACTGGGTGGGATGACATCACATCATTAATTATTTTTCCATCTTATCGCCAAATACTTACAAGGCGCATCCGCAGCGTTGCTGATGCCGTGCAGCTCGTTGCTGTTCATCAGGTAAATATCGCCGGCAGTGCCCTGGTATTTTTTATCGCCGATGATCATTTCAGTATTGCCTTCCAGCACCAGGGTTAGCTCGGTATCAACGTGAGTGTGCGGGGTGTGGCTTGGGCCTTTTGCTTTCAGCTCGGTAATGTGCAACTCCAGGTAATCAAACATGGCCGATGGGCGCTGCATATATTTAATACCGCCGCCAAGAGCCGATGGTTTGTAGGTGAGCGAGTCTGCATTGAGCATGGCAGTACCGCCTGCCTTAGCTGAACGATCGAGGTTCATGGGTTGCTTAGCGCGAAACTCCAGCGCATAGTAGGTGAGGGGGCCATCGCCTATGTTAGCTATTGATTGCGATTGTAGCGGCGGTATTAGTACCACACTGCCCTTGCCCAGTACTTGGGTTTGGCTACCAACAGTAATTTTGGCTTTGCCTTCTTTTATAAAAATAAGTTCCTCAATATCGGTTTGGGTGTGGGCTGGCTTGGGTGCGGCACCTTTTTGCTGGGTGGTGGCATGTATTTCGAAGAAAGCTAACTCGGCTGTAGAGCCTTGCAGAAATTTGCGGCTTTCACGGTCGGCGCTTTTGGTTACTTTAGCGTCGGCCCAACGGTATACGCCCGAAGGCACCCGCGATATTTGGGCCATGCCTTTTGCACAAAGCAGCGCAAGGCCACATAGTAAAAACATTCGTTTCATAATAGTTTGTAATTGGGCTTTATAGTTAACTATAAAATTATCAGCTTTTTTGAGAAAAGAAGACCAATCACAAATTATTTACAACGTGCGGGCTATTTTTTTCCGGTAAAACTCAGCTTGAGGTTTACGCCACCCGCACCAAATTTGAGTTGTTGCGCGCCAACGCCATCCAACGGGTATTTAACAAATGGCTCTACAATTAAGCGGTTGGCTTTGCCCAGTGGATAGCCCATCCCGAACGACAGGTTCAACGTTTTAGCCAGATCAAACCCGCTAAAGTTTTTGGTTACGGTGCTTTGCTGCTGAGTTTGGCCAAAGGTGTAGTTGGTAGTATAGGTCTCATTAATAAACGTGCCCGAACTTAAACCCGCAGCTATATAAGTATCGTTCCTCTCCGGATTGAACTGAAATTTAAGATTGACAGGTATATCTAGGCCGATAAGGCTGGCCGCATAATTTCTGTTGATGCTTTCGGGCACAGCTGTGCCTTTGCCCTGGCTAACGCTCGCTACATTGGCAAAAGCACTGGCGGCAGCCATAGTGGCCACAATTTTATCTTGAGGGGTGGCACTATTATAATTTAGCGTGTTTTGACCAATGGCCACACCGGTTGAAAGACGCAGGTGTTTGCTCAGCTTAAAATCAGAACTTAAGCCTGCACCTACGTTTACCGTATTATCGCTGCCTTTGGCATAATTAAAATAGGTGGCGGCATACACGCCAAATAAGGCTTTTTTATCGGTTTTATTGGTTTGCTTTTCTTTGCTTTTAAGGTTATCGGCAGCTAGTAGTTTGTTCATTGCCTCGGCAGATGATTGTGGTTGCTGAGGCTGTTGCACCATGCTATTGGTAGCCATTTGGGTTGATTTATTTACCTGCTGGCTATCGGCTTGTGTTTTAGTGATGGTTGTATTGTTAACGGGGGATTTATCCATTGCTGGCAATGCAGGTTTATTATTTGCAATAACCGTGTTGTTATTAACCGGCGCAGTACCTGGCTTAGTAATCACAGATTGATTTGCGTTGGTCTGATTGCCAACGGTGTGTACTCCGGATGTAATAGTTGCTTTGGCGTTGGATTTGTGGTGCTCTCCTGAAATATTTTTATTGCTGGCCATTACAGCGGCAGTGCCCCCATGATTGATTGGATTAGCAACGGTATCTACAGCTTGAGTAGCAGGCGGTGTTATAATCATATGACCTTTGTTCTCTTTAGCCGGCTGCATTGGTTTTATATGGGCCACATTGTTATTGTTGGTGGCATTGTTGCCATCGGGTTTGCGTAAAAACCAAAGGCCTGTAAATAGCAGTAGCACGGCTGCTGCAGCATACCAGAGCAACCAGGCCAGGCTGCGGTCTTTCTTTGCCGGATATTTTTCGCGCAGCAGAGCCCAGCCGGCGTCGGCGTCGGGCTCTTCGTGCTCATCGAACACGCTGCGGATATGATCCGTCAGTTCCTGATATCTTTTATCCTCATCGGTCATGATGTGATCATCTTTCTTAATTTCTCTTTGGCCCGGGTAAGGTATACCCTTGACGAGCTGGCCGGAATACCCAACTGACCCGCAATCTCGTCATGACTGTAACCATCTACTTCATACATATTAAATACCAGGCGATGTATGTTGGGTAGTTTATTGAGCAACAGCATAATATCGCGGGCGTTCAGCTCGGCAATTACAGTACTGCAGGTGCTAATGCCAGCTGCGCTATCCAGCTCGGTGTTGAGCCATTGTTTCATTTCTTTACGGCGACTGTCAATAGCAGTATTTACTATAATAGTGCGCAGCCAGGCTTTAAAGGGCTTATCTGGCTGGTAGTTATCTATCGATTTGAATACTTTGATAAAGCCATCGTTTACGGCTTCCATTGCATCATCCCGGGTAATACAATAGCGTAGGGCAATACCCATGGCAAAGCCATAGAAATGCTTATAAAGCATTTCCTGGTATTTTACATTACCCTTTTTGCATTGGCTGATAAGATCGCTCTCGGCCATGCCCGCTGATATGTGCATTAAGTAGAAGTTCGCTATTCTTTTTATTAGGGACTTACGCAGGCGCCAATCCAAACGCTACACCTGTTAAGCGAAATTATATAAAATAAAAAAGCCCCGGAAACGGGGCCTTGGTTAGTAGTATTGTTAACAATGCTTATTGTTTCCTAAAATCATAGTAATATACCAGCGTATCATTAGTAAACTCGTACGACATTTGTAACCGGTTTTGAGCCGATGTATAGAGATAATCGTAATAGCCATCCAGGTGCACCTTGGTTTGCGGCAGGCTGGCGTTATAGCTTTTATCACCAAACAAAAAAGTAGAATAATCATATTGGAAACTACCAAAGCTGGCGCCGTGCACCGTAGCGGTGTCGCCGGTAATGGTATATCCTGTTACCTTATTTAAAGAAAAATTAAGTGCCACCTTATTGGCGGTATCCATGCCGTTTTTAGCTGTGTTAATGCGTAGTTTATAAAAATAGCCGCTCCAGTTGCCGGTAAGATCTGGCAGTGGTGTAGTCTCTACATCATTATGCTTCAAGCAGCTTGACATCAGCATGATTAAGAATGGGAGTAAAAATAAAATTCGTTTCATAGTTATTAGTTTACGATTGGTTATACGGGGGTATTTATATAAACGCTACAAACATCGTCCTTATTTTATATTTTTTTTGCCTCGTTCCAGAAAACGTCCATTTCTGCAAGCGTCATATCCTGCAGATTGCGGCCATTTTCGTTTGCCTTTTGTTCCAGGTACTGAAAACGCTTGATGAATTTACGATTGGTTTTCTCCAGCGCATCTTCCGGGTTGATATTGATGAAGCGTGCGTAGTTGATGAGCGAGAACAGTAAGTCGCCAAACTCGCCTTCAGCCTTTTCATGGTCTATTTCAGCAGCGTCTTCCACATTAAACTCATCCCTAAACTCCTGCATTTCTTCCTCAACCTTTTCCCAAACCTGATGCTTGTGCTCCCAGTCAAAACCAATACCGCGAGCCTTCTCTTGTATGCGTGATGCTTTTACTAACGCCGGAAGTGACGCAGGCACGCCGCCCAGAACAGATTTGTTGCCCTCTTTCAGTTTGATTTTTTCCCAATTGCGTTTTACCTCTTCCTCATTGTTGGCCTCGGTGTCGCTGTAAATATGCGGGTGACGGTTAATTAGTTTATCGCAAATGCCGTTAAGTACCGCTGTGATATCAAAATCGTTAGTTTCAGAACCTATGCGGGCGTAAAATACCAGATGCAGCATAATATCACCCAGCTCTTTTTTTATCTCAGTCATATCGCCGGCTAGTATAGCGTCAGAAAGTTCATAGGTTTCCTCGATGGTGAGGTGGCGCAGTGTTTGCATGGTCTGCTTCATGTCCCACGGACAGTTGGTACGCAGATCATCCATAATATGCAATAAACGTTCAAAAGCAGTAGCAGCAGTGCTGGCAGATGGCGGAGGTAATAGCGGCATGATAGCTGTTTTGTGTAAAAATAGGATTTTTAGTCTATAGTCCATTGTCATAGCCTATAGCTTTAGAATTTTAGGCGGGTGTTAATTAGATACAAAATAACCATTGACTATGGTCTATCGGCTGTGGACTAACTTACAATACTGCTCTCAGCATCTCCCGTTTTCCGGGAGCGCCAGGGGCTTTCTCTACTTTCAATCCGAGGCTTTTGAGCAGGCGTTTCAGATGGCCCGTGATGGCATAGGTTACAAAAACACCTCCATGTTTCAAAAATTTGATAGTATGCGTGATAGCAGCGTCATCCCACATTTCAGGCTGATGAATGGCTGCGAAAGCATCAAAGTAAATAACATCAAATTGCTGAGGGGTGTTGAAGTCAGTTAGTTTACAATGCGCAGTTTGCAACCGGCAGTAATTGTTCAGGCTGATGGTTTGATTGATGCTTTGCGAATATTTATCCAAAAAGGAATCCCACAGGCCGGTCGAAACATATTCATCATATCCGGTGGCAGCCATGGTTGCTATGTTGAGCGGGTGAGCCTCAATTCCCGTGTAATTCAGGTTGATTTCTTTTGCGGTGCAATAATCAGCACTTAGCAAAAAGTTGAGTGCTGTGCCCAGGCCTACTTCCAAAACGCTTACTTCGTTAGTGTCGTTGCCTGCCAGAAAATAACGTAAACCACTGTTCAGAAAAACATGATTGCTCTCTTGCAGTGCGCCATGGCGCGAGTGATAGTTTTCGCCCACCTGCGGATTGTAGATGGTTTTTGAACCATCGCCGGTAACGGCAAAATGCCCGTTAACACCCGGTTCTGGAAACATAAAGATAGATTGGTCCTGCTGTTGCATGGAGCAAATATCGGGATTAAAATTTTGTCATGGCGTGGGCACGCTCATGCGCCGTCTCTGCCGTTCGTCTATCACAAAAATTGTTAACGTACAACCGGATAATTCGCAATCTCCTCACTCAGATCAAACACCGGTACCTGTGTGATTTTGCCTGCCACTACGCTGGCTGCCGCAGCCGACCGATATCCTCCGGCGCAATGCACCACAATAGGTTTATCCAACGGGATCTCATCCAATCTTTCGCGTAATTCCGGCAGAGGAATAGACAAGGAGTGTTTAAACATCCGGCCTTCCTCAACTTCGGTATGATTGCGAACATCAATAATAGTGTAATGTGAAGGATGATGATTAAAATCAGCTAAATCAAGGACGGGTGAAACGTTAGTCATGCCGGTTGACGGCGGTAGTACAGCGGCCTGAATATTTTTCTCATAGCCAATCTTGGCGGTTTTCCTAATCACAGCTTCGAGCGTATTTTCATCCGCTGCAATCAAATAGAATGGCTCATCATTATTGATGACAGACCCCAGCCAGGTCTCAAACTTGCTGCTGTTTTGCAGGTTGATGGCGCCGGGCAGATGGCCCGCTTTAAATGTTGCAGCGGCGCGTGTATCTATAATGGCAACGCCTGCCTTTAACTTTTTAGGGCCGATGCGGGGCACAGCGGCAATGGCTGTTTCCAGATTTGCTGCCCCCTGGCGGTTAAGTTCTACATTATATCCAAAGTAGCGCGGTACAAAAGGCTGGTGTGAGGTGAGCATTTGCACAAATTGCAGTTCATCCATTAATTGTAGCGCGTAGTTCTCACGCAACTCCCGGCCAATGGTACTTTGCAAATCTTCACTTATGTTTTTACCACATAGTGAGCCGGGCCCATGGGCGGGATAAACCACTGTTTCACGCGGTAGACGCATCAGTTTTTCGCGGGTAGAGTGGTACAGTTGACGGGCAAGTTCTTCTTTTTGGGCAGTAATATTACCGGCATTCTCGCGTAGATCGGGCCGGCCTACATCGCCTACAAAAAGAGTATCGCCGGTAAATACAGCGGTTTGACGGCCGGTTTCATCCTCTACAACAATACAAATAGAATCGGGGGAGTGGCCGGGGGTATTAATGGCTTTCAGCTTGATGTCGGTCAGGGCAATCTCGTCGCCATCATCAAATGTTTGGTGTGGGTAGCCGGCGCCAACCAGTTTACTCACATAAATGGTAGCGCCAGTTTGGCGGTGCATCTCCAGGTGCGAGCTCACAAAATCTGCATGCGGGTGGGTTTCAATTATTCCCACAATATCAGCCTGATGCAAGGCGGCAAAATCATAATAAGGCTTCGGGTTGCGGCCTGGGTCAATAATTATCATTTTGCCGTTGCGCAGCACCGCATATGAGGCATGCGCCAACCCGGTATCATAAAACTGGTTGATCAACATAAACAAATATAGCCAGTGATGGAAGGAAAAGTTTTGAAAATGTGAAATTTTCAATCAAAAAATTACATAAAAACCAATAATGCCAAACTATATATTGTATATGGGCGCTATGGTTTTACTGGAAGAAATAAGCCAAGCTAAGGCTCAATGTTTGGTTATGCGTTTTTACGGTAGCGGTGTTAGATAGGTTGCCAAGGCCAAAACCGGCACCCAAACCTGCTTCAATACCATTTTTTATGCGGAAGGTAGCCAGCAAGTTTATGCCGTAATCAAAATGTTTCAAATCGTTAACGCCGCTACCAAGGGGGACGGCATCTTTTTGTTTGTTATTTACCATATCGCCGTTTTGATCAAACGTGGTAACGGTGGTATGTGCTGATGTGGCATAAGCCACATAAGGGCCACCACCCAGCAATATTTTACCCGGTTTAACCGGAATTTTATAAAGCACATTAAGGGGCAGCTCCAGGTAGTTAATGGTTAAGCTATTATCTGAAAAATTTGATCCGAAGCCAGATGACCGGTCGGAATTACTTGAACCACCTTTTTGAATAAAAGCTAAGCCCGGTTGAAAGACGATGGTGCTGTAATCAAGCTCTGGAAAGATGCCTATATCCACCACATTTAGCGAGGAAGAACGACTGTTTGTGCCGTTAAAGCCCGCACTAAGTTTAGCTGAGGTAAAACGGCCCCTGAAACCCAGGTTAACTAACTGAGCCGATGCCGCGTGAGTTATCAGGACGAAGACACAGATGGATAAAGCCTTTTTCATAATAAAGCGGAATGGTGTACAATAAATTTCGGCATTTTTAGGTAAAACGTAAAGTTTTACCTATGGTGATATAACAAGTTTTATCACTAATAGTTGCAAAAAAACAAAACCCCCGCCACGTATGGCAGGGGTTTCTGTTTGATTGGATTCAAAACTTAAGACCGGTAGTTGATTACCAAATCTTAATGCGGTCTTCCGGCTTTTTATAAAGCTTATTGCCGGGTTTTATATCGAAGGCCTCATACCAGGCATCCATGTTAGTGATAGGCGCAATGGTGCGGAACTGCTCTGGCGAGTGCGGATCTGTTAAGATGCGCTGCTGCGCAGACTCTGGCCTTTGCGAACTGCGCCACACCTGCGCCCATGACAGGAAGAAGCGCTGATCTGGCGTAAAGCCATCAATTTTAGTGTTAGACTGGCCTTCTTTAGTTTTCTTGAATGCTTCGTAAGCGATGTTCAAGCCGCCAAGATCGGCCAGATTTTCACCCAACGTCAGTTTACCATTTACATGTACGGTATCTAAAATAGTATAGGCGTTATATTGTTCAACCACTTTATCGGCCCGTTGTTTAAATTTTTCTGCATCTTCTTTGGTCCACCAATCATG
>Ga0153918_1000352_pt1 | contig 23958 bp, 25 predicted proteins | sample TSFL002MetaG_FD_104687 | JGI IMG/M metagenome (GOLD analysis project Ga0153918, IMG submission 104687) | Attine ant fungus gardens microbial communities from Florida, USA - TSFL002 MetaG | ecosystem: Host-associated > Fungi > Mycelium > Unclassified | place: USA: Florida, Paynes Creek Historic... | reverse complement strand
GTTAAAAATAAAAGGGAACCCTAACGGAGTTGATTTTGCCGTGAGTGAGGTGAAGTGATTAGTGACTAGTAATTAGTGATTGATCATCACCGTCACAGCCAATCACTGATCACCATTCATTAATTCTCCCACTTCCAACCGTTCAGCAACGGAATGGCATGGTGCGCCGTCATATCAAACTGAACAGGGACCACTGATGCATAGCCATGCTCAAGCGCATGTACATCGGTATCCTCGCCCTGATCATTCATCTGGAAAACCCCGGTGAGCCAGTAGTATGGTCGCTTATGCGGATCCATCCGCTCGTCAAACTCTTCGGCCCATTTTGCAGCCGCCTGTCGGCACACTTTAATGCCTTTGATATGTTTGCTATTAGGGAAGTTAACGTTCAGCAATGTAGCAGGAGGCAGACCATTAGTTAATACCTGCAATGCTACCGACTTTACAAACGTCAGGCAGTGACTAAAATCGGCCTGTAGCGTATAATCATCCAACGAGAAACCGATAGATGGAATACCCTCAATGGCTCCCTCAACGGCAGCCGACATGGTGCCAGAGTACAGCACGTTGATCGAGTTATTCAAGCCGTGGTTAATACCCGACACACACAGATCAGGCTTCTGGCCTTTCAGCACTACGTTAACGGCCAGCTTTACACAATCTACCGGGGTACCAGAACAGCTATACATCTCTATCCCCTCATACAAATCAACCTTGTCCAAACGCAACGGTTTGCCAATGGTAATGGCATGCCCCATGCCCGATTGCGGGCTGTCTGGCGCTACTACCACAACGCGGCCTAGCCCGCTCATCGTCTCCATCAGCGCTTTAATACCAGGCGCTGTAACGCCGTCATCATTTACAACTAGTATAGTAGGTTGGTTTGCTTTGCTCATGCGGTAAAGGTAGAGATATAATATGCCTGTCGCAAAAGCACCCGCAAATTGACTGTTTCTGCACTCACGCCGGCGCAGCTGTGTGGCTAATTTTGAATCGTTGAAACAATCAGCATTAAAAACATTAACTTTAAGTATATAAACCAATTAACCATTACCAATCATCATGAAAAAAGTTAATACCATTTATTGGATCTTTACCGGCCTGCTCAGTCTGGGGATGTTGTTCTCGGCCGTTGGTGGCTTTGTTCCCAATCCACAAAGCACGGCCATGATGCAGCACATTGGCTTTGGGCCGCATGTTTTGCCGTTACTTAGCTTTTTAAAAGTACTGGGTGTAATTGCCCTACTGATACAACGCTTCCCCCGATTAAAAGAATGGGCCTACGCAGGTTTCACATTCGATCTGTTAGGTGCAGTTTATTCTTTCATCATGGCCGGCGATCCGGTGAAAAACTGGGCGCCTATCCTGCTGGGTTTTGTGCTGGTGTTCGGTTCGTACATCTTCTGGCACAAAAAGTTACGACTGATGCAGCAACCGCAAACTATATAATACTTTCCCTGAACCTTATCACCCTAAAAACAATCCATCAGAAAGCTGTAGATTTGCGGCACGAAAGCTCCCGTAATTCTACAGCTTTCTCTATTTCTGATGGCTGGCATTTATTTACATATTCCTTTTTGCAAACAAGCGTGTCATTATTGTGATTTCCACTTCAGCACCTCGTTGAAATATCGGGAAGAAATGGTACAATCGCTGGCTAAAGAAATCGCTTTGCAAAAAAGCTATCTGAATGGTGAAGCGATAGAGACCATCTACTTTGGCGGTGGCACCCCTTCCCTGCTCACCGCAGGCGAAGTAAATATGCTGATAGATATCATTGGCAAACATTATTTTATTGCCGATGGTGCAGAGGTTACCCTGGAGGCCAATCCTGACGATCTGGGAACAGCGCAAATTACCGCGTTACGCCAAACACCCGTAAACCGGTTCAGCATCGGGATACAGTCTTTTTTTGATGAGGATTTGCTATGGATGAACAGGGCACACAAAGCTAACGAGGCGGAAACATCCGTAAAACGTGCGCAGGATGCCGGCTTTGAAAACATCACTGCCGATCTGATCTATGGCTATCCCCTGCTTACCGATGCCAAATGGAAGCAAAATATTGAAAGGATGTATGCGCTGGAAATTCCGCATATATCGGCCTATGCACTTACTGTTGAGCCCCGCACCGCGCTGGCAAGCTTTATCAAAAAAAAACAACAGCCCCCGGTGAACGACCAGCAAAGCGCAGAGCAATTTCTACTGCTAATGAATGCCATGCAACAACAGGGGTTTGAGCATTATGAGATCTCTAACTACTGCATGCCGGGCCATTACTCGCGCCATAACTCTAATTATTGGAAGGGCGTAAAATACCTGGGCATCGGTCCGTCTGCACACAGTTTTAATGGCGAGACCCGCCAGTGGAATGCCGCCAACAACGCCCTTTACCTACGCGAGCTGGAGAAAGGAGCCATTCCCGCCGAAACCGAATTTTTAACGGAAGAAAATCGCCTGAACGAGTATATTATGACCTCCCTGCGTACCATGTGGGGATTAGATCTGCAACACCTGGAAGGCATCGCCAAAGGCACAGCTGCTTTTGTGCAAAAAAAGGCAACGGAGTTTTTAGAAAAAGAATGGCTGACGCAGAAAGACGGCAAACTCTACCTCACCCAAACAGGCAAGCTTTATGCAGATCATATAGCGGCTGAATTGTTTTTTTGAGGCTATCTTTACACTATTGTCATTTCGGCCAACGGGAGAATCCATTGTCATGAACGGAATGAGAGAATCTTAGCGCTCAGGTCAGTTAATCGTCCGTTCGTCCACAGGTTTAAGATTCCTCCCCACGCCACTACACAAGTTCGTTAGAAATGACAAATAAGATAAAAATTTCTACTTTTTCTCAAAAAACCACTTGATGGCAGCCCACCAAACCCTATTGTTGGACACACCCGACTCTATATCCGGGCTTTGTTTACCGTCGGTTAATATCATACCTACCATGTCGTTAGCCTTGGTGCGGTCAAATACTACTTGTTTGCCATTGTTCATTTTAATGACGAGGTAGCGCCGCTCGGTCACCTGGATCTTATCGGCCCAATCGGTCTTTTTCAAAGAGTCAACCATCGCATTGCGATAAGTATCAAATTGAGAGGCTATGGTAAAGAAATTACTATCAAGTCCCTCGCGCTGCATGTTGGCATAATCTGTTTGGGATGGTTGAAAGAAAATAATCCACTTACCTTGCACGGTTAAAGTATCGGTGCTGGCCGTAGCTTTGTTAACCACTATGGTATCTGCTGTGGCCGACTGCTTTTTATCGGTGTGGTTGCATGCTGTCAGGAATAAGCTGCCTATTGCGGCTATGATAATGAGGCTTTTCATCAACTACTGGCTTGCATCCTTAAAGATAATAACAAATAAACAGTTTTACAGACCAGACAACTGGCTTGAATTTACAATACACAATGGCTGTTTATGCCATATCGCACACACCATCATAGTAAAAAAATACAAAATTCAATACACTAAGCCATTATAAATAGCTTAGCGTATTGATTATAATCAATCAATTTAATTTAATTTTTTTAATATTTAATTAACTTATAATGAATTGATTAAAAACTAATTGTTATTTGATAAATCCAAGCGTCAAATTATTACGTTAATTACATCAAATATAAAAAACATACACTATGCGAAAATTATTTTTTGCAGTGATTGCCGTAGCAGCTATAGCGATCGCTCCCAAAACCTATGCCCAAACTAAAATGGTAGGTGGCGCACCAATGTACCCAACAAAAGACATTATTGACAACGCCGTTAACTCAAAAGACCATACTACTTTAGTGGCTGCGGTTAAAGCTGCCGGCCTTGTAGAAACGCTGAAAGGTGCCGGGCCGTTTACCGTGTTTGCACCTACCAACGAGGCATTTAACAAACTGCCAAAAGAAACCGTGCCAACCCTTCTGAAACCTGAAAACAAAGCCATGCTTACTAAAATTTTAACCTACCACGTAGTGGCAGGCAAATGGAGTGCAGCCCAGATTTTGGCTAAGGTGAAAGAAGGCAACGGTAAGGCCGAGTTAAAAACCGTACAAGGCGGGTCGCTTTGGGCAATGGCCGATGGCAAAAAACTGTATCTGGTTGATGAAAAAGGCAACAAATCCTGGATCACCATTGCTGATGTATTTCAGAAGAATGGCGTAATTCATGTAGTGAATACCGTACTAATGCCAAACTAAGAAAATCGTCTTCTCATCAATGAATAAATGGCTCGCTGCTACAAAAAGCCGGGCCGTTTTTCATTGTCATCTGATATAAAAAACACAATGTTTGTTTAAAAAAAACGTAGTTTAATTAACTTTGTACGTTAATTTTTTGTGAACATGGGTTTAATTTTATCGGCCATAGACCGCGTCGATCATATTACTAAAGAAGACTTCGTTAACAACTACCTCATTCCGCGTAAGCCGCTGGTGATCCGTAAAGCCACCGAAACCTGGCCGGCATTACAGAAATGGACTTTTGAGTATCTAAAAGAAGTGGTGGGCGACCGAATGGTGCCGCTGTACGATAGTTCAAAGGCCGATCCTTCTAAACCCATCAATGCATCGGCAGCGGAAATGAAATTTGCCGATTACATTGACCTCATCCAAAAAGAACCTACCGACCTGCGTATTTTTCTGTTTGACCCAATTAAGCATGCGCCCGCACTGTTAGACGACTATCGCTCGCCTAAAGATTTGATGGGTGGATTTCTGGATAAATATCCTAATATGTTTTTCGGCGGTGCAGGTTCAGTAACCTTTCTGCATTATGATATTGACCTGGCGCACATCTTCCATACTCACTTTAACGGCCGCAAACATGTTATTTTGTTCGATTACAAATGGCGCGAGCGTTTGTACTGCCTCCCTTTTGCTACTTATGCTTTAGAGGATTATAATATTGAAAAACCTGATTTTGATAAGTTCCCTGCGCTGGATGGCGTAGAAGGGCAGGAAGCTATTCTGGAACACGGCGATACACTGTTTATGCCTACCGGTTTCTGGCACTGGATGAAATACCTGGACGGCTCGTTCTCTATCTCATTACGTGCCTGGGATAAATCATGGGCTATTAAAGCACAGAGCCTTTTCAACCTTACCGTTCAGCGTAAATTTGACGATTTCATGAAAAAACGCTACAATGGACGCTACATGAACTGGAAGGAAGGACTAGCTATTAAACGCGCTAACGAGGCTTTAGCTGCCGGCGAACCACGCGGTAACCGCAGACCGGGCTCTTAACAAAAATTTAATGCCTGATTGACAATAAATTTGGGTTTATTTGAGTTTACTCAATTTTACCCCTGACATTGTTATATGGGCTTTAAACTCAGCCAGGTTGACGTAGTTGACCTGATCGATCCGGAAAATTTTAACGAAAAATACCTAAAGCCCCGTCGCCCGCTGGTGATTCGCGGACTGACAGAAAACTGGCCCGCACGCGAAAAGTGGACCACTGACTACCTGAAACAAGCTATTGGCGACAAAGTAGTACCGCTTTATGATAATGCTAAAGCTGATCCGGCGAAACCCATTAATACCCGCGCGGCTGAAATGCCGTTTTGCGATTATATAGACCTGATTTCATCACAACCAACGGAGCTGCGTATCTTCTTCTTCAACATTTTTAAACAGGCACCGCACCTGCTGAATGATATTGTAATCCCCAAAGATTTAATGGGCGGCTTTATTGAGAGTATGCCGGCCATGTTCTTCGGCGGGTCAAACTCGGTTACTTTTTTGCATTACGATATTGATCTGCCGCACATCTTTCATACGCACTTTGGCGGCCGCAAACATGTGATATTGTTTGAGAATAAGTGGAAACACCGCCTCTACTGCCTGCCCAACGCAACTTATGCGCTGGAAGACTATGACGTGCTGAACCCGGATATTAAACGTTTCCCGGCGCTTGATGGCATTGAAGGCCAGGAGGTGATACTGGAACATGGCGACACCTTATTTATGCCCACGGGCTACTGGCACTGGATGAAATACCTTGACGGCTCATTCTCGCTTAGTCTGCGCGCCTGGGATGCCTCACTGAGCCGCAAGGCTGCAAGTGTTTATAATCTGGCCGTAAAAGGTGGTTTAGACAGCGTGCTGAAGATGGCGCTTAAAGGCCGTTATGCGGGTTACAGGGAAAAGGTAGCTGTTAAGCGGGCCAACCGGGCTTTGGTGGCGGGAAGGCCTTATTGAAAATAGTATAGTAAAATTGTCATCGCGAGGAACAGCTAAGGTAAGAGCATTGGCGTGACGAAGCAATCTTGTGGTAGGACTACTAATGCATGCGACGAGGTTGCTTCGCACTCAACCGCCCCGCTACCGTGCAGCAATGACAATGGTGAATTATCCTCCACATTTCTCAAACACCGACGCCAGAATAAAATCGCCATAAAAAGCCTTCTCCTGCAACGCCTTATAGCCTCGTTTGTTAAACGAACCTGCTATTTGCGGCAGTGATATGGTATCGGTACACCCCATCAGCCTGAAAAAGAAATACATTGACTTTAGCAATGGCTTTTGCCACCATTTTCCAGTGAGCTGAAAATCTGTATTGAGCCAGATACCGCCGGGCCTGAGCAACTGATGCATGTGATCAAACACCTGCTGAAAGATCTCGGGGTTCAGACTATCAAGCAAAAAAGGCGTTATCACTACATCAAATACTTCTCTACCTGCCACATGTTCTACAGCATCATTTACAAAAGTTACCTGATTTTTGCCAGCATTTCTTTGGCGGGCATGGGCCATCATTTTAGAGGAAATCTCGGCATAAGTGATTGTTATTCCCTGCGGATGAATGGCGGCAATGCTTTCAAGCAGTTTACCTGTGCCCCCTCCGGCAATCAGCACATTTGCATCAGCAGGTATGGCAGATAAAAAACGTGCTTGTGCTTCCACCAGCGTTTGACCGAACACTATGCGTGAAAGGTTATCATAAAACCAGGCCGCGTTGCTGTAATCAGAGGCCACTGTGCTTAAATATCAGGTTAAAAGCCACCAATATTACGTATTGCAGTATGAGCACACCATCCATATAAAAGAAATAATAATATTCGTCCTTCTGCTGCTTGGATCTAAAGATGAGCCAACCGGTTAGAATAACAGTTAGGGTGAGCGCAAAAAAATCGATACTGAAACCGCTATTTCTAAAGATAAACAGCAAAAACACGTAACCGGCAAGTAATAGCTGACAAAACACATAAGCATTTTTTTCGCCCCAGGCCACCGGGATAGTTTTAAGCCCGGTTTGCTTATCATGATAAAGATCACGAATATCAAACGGGATGGTAATTGCGCCAATGAACAGGAAGCGCTTGGCAATCAGAATAGTAGTATCGCGCATAGAAATGGATGCCAGGTGCATGTCCTGGGCTTCAAGTATGGGCAATAAAACAATGCTCAACGTCCACACCAGCGTAATCAGAAATGGTTTGAGACCGGGGATATGGCGCAAGCCAAATTTATGATCGCCGATGCTGAATAGCGGCAGGCTATACCCTACAGATAATAACCCTAAGAAGATCAGCAAAATGCGTGACTCGAAAGAAATAATAAGAAACAAAGGAATCAGCATTAAAACCGACACAATGGTAAATGACACCATTAACCGGTGATGATCAAAAAACCACCTTACCCGTGCAAACGGCGATTGTTGCGGCTTATCTGGTTTTGAAATAAGTATGGCAAAATTATACTCGGCGAGTGTGCCGGCAAACAATATACCCAACACGCTGTAAACAGGTTTTGAGCTTACTAAATGAAACGTAATAAGTGCCTGGGCCACGGCACAAAGCGCCATAAACACATTGCTAAACAAAAAAAAGTCTAGTATAGAATGCAGCAGTTTCTTCATGAAATAAGATAAATGCACTGCCGCAAACGGGGAGCTCAGACGGTTAAGAAATTAAACCAAGCTTCGGGTCTGTGCCGGCCTTTAATGTAAATATCGTAATCTCCGGCAATATTCCAACCCTCCCTGGCATTCCTAAAAAGCCATAGCCCACGTTTACATAAATTTGCTGCAGCCCCTCGCGGTATAAACCAGCCCATTCGCGGTAAACATATTGTATCGGGCTCCATTGATAATTGTCTGTACGTACACCAAACTGCATGCCATGCGTATGCCCGGCAAACACCATATCTATCTGTGGATAGTCTGTCAATACCTCAGCCCTCCAATGCGAAGGATCATGCGAGAGCAGTAATTTTACAGGCAGATCATCGGTATTTCTGGTGGTAAGTTCCATATTACCATATTTCGGGTTTCCACCCAGCACACCCCAGTTTTCCATTCCCAAAATACCAATCTCCTCGTTGTCAATTTTTAACCGGCGGTTCTCGTTACGCAACAAGTCCCAACCCATGTGCCTATGAACGTCTACCATGTTTTTAAGGTTATTGGCCTTAGCCTTTTTATTGTTCCACCATTCATAGTAGTCGCCGTAATCATGATTACCAAAAATGGAGTATACACCCAGCGGGGCTTTTATCTTGCTAAACATATCCTGGTAACGCCTCATCTCACTAGCAATCGAGTTCACCAGATCGCCGGTAAAAAAAACGAGGTCGCATTTTTCCCTAAGTAACATATCAACGCCACCCTGTACAGCGGTCTTGTTATAAAAGCTACCGCTATGGATGTCTGATATTTGCCCTATCCTCAACCCGTTAAATGCTTTTGGAAGATTAGGCAAATAAAGATCTACCCTTTTTATCTGATAGTCATAAGCCCAACTACGCAAGCCCGCTGCCACGGCAATAAGTGGAACGGTAGAAGCCATGACACCTGCCTTCATTAAGAACGCAGACCGGTCCATAAGCACATGTTCTTCTGCGGCTTGCTTTTGCGGAGTTTCGGCCGCAGTGCGACGTCTCTTGAACCAAATGCCGATACGCTGAAGATCATTGGCTATAATAAACGGAATGAAGCAGAACTTGGCCACCTGCAGCAGAAAGAACACCATCATCAGCGCGGCTTTAAAGCCAACGCCCAATCCGGTATAAATACTGGCAAACAGCCCTACGGTTAGCGCAAATGAAAAAACGCCGTAACTAAAGCCAAACCATTTTTTATGGACAAAATTCTTCTTTTTGAAAGCATCACGCAACCCTCCCATCACATACCAGTCGGCGATGAAGAGGATGCAGACAATAAATATGCGATACAATAACCGATGAGGCATCGTGCGTGTTTAAATCGTGCGTTTAAGTCGCCATAAATTTAGCAAAAATCTTAATAAAGGCGGTCATCTTCGTTCAAATCGTCATCTTCATCAGGTGCCAGATTGAACAAACTATCAAACATATCCGAGAAAGCGAAGCCGTTATCTAAAAAGCCTTTATTAAGTTGAGAAAACTCAGCCAAACCGTGCAGTACAAACTCCATCAGCAACAGTTGCTGATGCTCGCTCAGGTTGGAATGAAACTGCTTGACTACATCTTTCAGGCCGGCAACATTATTAAGCTCCTTTTTATACTCCTCTACAGGCAGGTCATCAATAAGTGCAAGGTTATTGCCTTCGCTAAACCAATTGATTACCTGGGCATACGGATTGGCTTTTTTTGATTTCTTGGCCTTTTCCGGATCAGGGAAAAACTGTAGCATCAGCGATTTGATGGCCTTACCCACAAGTATGTTAGCCACCTTAGCCGGACCTTCAAGCTCACCCTCATAAACCAACTCTATTTTACCGGTAATGGCCGGGATGACACCCAGAAAATCAGAAATGCGTACAAAAGTATTTTTCTCTCCGTTGATAATCATCCGGCGTTCTGCATTACTGATCAGGTTCTCATAGGCCGAGATGGTGAGACGGGCTGACACACCTGATTTTTTATCAATGTATTCTGAATTGCGCGCTTCAAATGCAATTTGTTCCACCAGGTCTTTCACCAAGCCATCGGCCTCTACAGTTTCACGTTGCTCCGTGGTAAGCAGCGCCTCCTGCTGAGTAATCTTACGTGAAACCTCTACCGAGCGCGGATAATGGGTCAAGATCTGGCTTTCGATACGGTCTTTCAACGGCGTAACGATAGAACCACGGTTAGTATAATCTTCAGGGTTAGCGGTAAACACAAACTGAATATCCAACGGCAGGCGCAGCTTGAAGCCACGGATCTGGATATCTTTCTCCTGCAAAATATTGAACAGTGATACCTGGATACGGGCCTGCAAGTCAGGCAACTCATTAATTACAAAGATGCCGCGATGCGCACGCGGAATCAAACCGAAATGAATTACCCGCTCATCTGAATAAGTGAGTTTCATGGTGGCAGCTTTAATCGGGTCAACGTCACCAATCAGGTCGGCAACAGTAACATCTGGGGTTGCCAATTTTTCGGTATAGCGTTCAGAGCGATGAATCCAGCCGATGGGCGTACTATCGCCATGGATTTCGATCTGGTTACGGGCATACCACGAGATAGGATTTAGCGGATCATCAAACAGCTCAGACCCGTCTATATATGGCACATACTCATCCAGCAGGTTAACCAGCAGGCGCGCAATACGCGTTTTGGCCTGCCCGCGCAAACCCAGCAACAAAATATTGTGCCGCGACAGGATAGCCGTTTGCAGATCTGGGATTACCGTATCTTCATACCCGATAATACCTTCAAAACCACCCTCGTGCTTTTTTTGCAACTGGGCTATTAAATTTTCACGTAATTCTTCTTTTACCGAGCGACTACGATAGCCTGTCTGTTTCAGCTCGCCCAGGGTTTTTATGTTGTTAGCCATTGGTCGTTTTTAATTACACCGATTTTTATTTTGATTATACCGATGCTTAATTTTCTTTTAGCTTGATTTGAATCGTTCGAAGTTATGTTTCTCGTTTTTAAAATTCTGATTCAAACTTACCTTACCGTTCGTCGTCTATTCTTTATATAGTCCTCAAAAATATACTCACCCAAACCGTTTAACGAGCTGTAGAACGCCTTACCACCATTGGTTTCGGTAAACTTGCGTACAAACTGCTGCAGGTATGGGTCTTTAGCAATCATAAACGTGGTAATAGGTATTTTGAGGCGCTTGCATTGCGCAGCCATGTTCAGGGTTTTATTAACTACCTTACGGTCCAGTCCGATGCTGTTTTTATAATACCTGGTGCCCTCTTTTAAGCAAGTGGGCTTACCATCGGTTATCATAAATATTTGCTTATTATGGGTTTTGCGTCTGCGCAGCAGATCTGTAGCCAGCTCAAGCCCTGCATAAGTATTGGTATGGTATGGCCCCACCTGCAGATAAGGCAAATCTTGCAGACTAATAGGCCAGGCATCATTACCAAACACCACAATGTCCAACGTGTCCTTCGGGTACTTGGTGCGAATCAGTTCAGCCAGGGCCATGGCCACTTTTTTGGCGGGAGTAATTCGATCTTCGCCATAAAGGATCATAGAGTGCGAGATATCGATCATCAGCACGGTGCTGGTGAGCGTTTTATAGTCCATCTCCTCTACCTCCAGATCGCGCTCGGTCATCATAAAATCGCCAATACCGTGGTTAACCTGAGCGTTATGGATAGACTGTGTCATATCTATCTGATCCAGACTGTCGCCAAACTCAAACTCGCGGCGCTCGGCATTTTTCTCATCACCCTGTCCCGATTGCGGCGAACGGTGATTGCCCTTACCCGATTTTTTAAGTTTACCAAAAATCTCTTCCAGCGCGCTTTGTCTGATACTCTGCTCTGTTTTTGCGGTGATACTGAACTGGCCGTTCTGGTTGTCTTCGCTCAGATAGCCCTTTTGCTTCAGCTCGTCAATAAAATCGCCCATGCCATACTCATCATCGGTGATGTTATATTGCTTGTCCAGCTCATTCATCCACGCCAATGCCTCGCCGGCATCGCCAGCGGTATAGTTCAGCAATTCAAGAAATAATTTTAGTAGTTCATCAAACCCGCCTCGCTTTATCTGGCGGGGTACAAATTTTGAAAATCCGAAACCACGCATAGGTAGCCCTTTCTATAATTATAAAGAAACGCAAATTTTAACGGATTGTGTATTAATACTCCATTAAAAATGGAATTGTTAGCTAAGTATGACAAATAAGATATCTTTAGTCTGCCGGTTGTAAATCTATCAGTGATATTGCGTATTATTTAATATTTTCATAGTATATTGGCACTGGGGCTTCTACAATATGAATTTTTTATCGCATTACTATTTTGACCGTGCCAGTACAGACTGTTACCATATATTGGGCACTGCATTGCCCGACCTGCTCAAGAATGCCGATAAATCTATCATCCTGCACCCCGAAAAACTTATTCATACTGATAGCCGCATTAACAGCCTGATTGCCGGCTGGAACAAACACCTGGAAGTTGACCGGCATTATCATTGCTCGGAGTTTTTTGTTCACCACTCCCGTGCTATCAAATTACAATTATTACCCGCTATTGAGGGCTCACCGGTGAAGCCTTTCTTTTTGGGACACGTAGCTATTGAGCTAATACTAGACAATCTGCTACTTACCACAGGCAAAATAAGCGTCGACGAGTTTTATAAGCATTTGAACGATTGCGATGAAGAAGTAATCCGCGAGTTTCTTGAATTTAGTGGCCTGCACAATACAGATGTTTTCCTCACCTTTTTTGAGGGCTTTAAAAAACATCGCTATTTAGAAACCTATACCAACACCGCCCAGGTGGCCTACGCCCTGAAACGTATCTGCATGCGCATCTGGCACCACCCTTTCACCCCCGAACAGGAAGCCAGCATGAACGAGGTGATCGCTCAATACCGCCTGAAGCTACTGGATAGCTTTATGGAGATTTTTGAGGAGATAGATATTAAGCTGAAAGCAGAGAGCTAAAGCACAAAGCCCTAAATTTATTTGCCTGTTTGTAATATTCTGCGCCCGCCGGCTACTTACTGTTTAAATTAATTATGATGGAGAAAATATTCATCGATACAGTAAATAAGCACAGGGGCATCATCTACAAAATCTGCAACCTTTATTGCGATGACCAGGAAGACAGAAAAGATCTTTTCCAGGAAATCATCCTGCAATTATGGAAAGGCTTTCCATCTTTTCGTGGCGAATCATCGCACAGCACCTGGATGTACCGGGTTGCGCTGAACACGGCCATATCAAACTTTAAAAAGGAGAAAAAACGTCCCCGTCCAAATTCACTTTCAGACCACCACTTTCAAATTCCGGACACCCCCTCATTTGCCCAAAGCGAAGACTTGCAGGCGTTAAATACGGCCATCAGCAAACTAAATGAGGTAGACAAGGCCATCATCATTCTTTACCTGGACGAAAACAGCTACGATGAAATAGCCGACATTATTGGTATCACCAGAACAAATGTCGGGGTACGTATCAATCGCATAAAAACAAAATTAGAGAACCTATTAAAATCAGACAGATCATGAATATAACAGACATTAAAGCCACCTGGCTGGAGTATGACAAGAAATTGCAGGAAACACAAACCCTCAATCAAAAATTGATTACCAGCATGATCAGCGAGCGTTCCCGCTCACGCGTGGCCGGTATACAAAGGCAATTTGCCGGCACCGCGGCACTCACCTTTTTCTGGTTGACAGTTATTATTGCAATATTATTGGGCAACCCGTTTGATTATACACGCGCCATTGAATACGCCCCGGTTGTTTTACTCGCTTTAAGCTTTATTAGTATATTAATACTGACAGGAACAGCCAGTACTGCCCTGCGCAAGGTGAACATTAACCAGACCAGCTTGGCTGGTTCTATAAATGAAATTATAAGGGTTTACCATAAACCAGACCGTTTCTTGAAAATGACGGTGATAGCGATGTTCTCTGCGGGATTGATGTTCCCGTTATCATTTCTGCCGAGGAAGATCGAAAAGGTTGGTGTGGGTACCGCAGTTATCGACACCATCATTCCGATGACGATATCGCTGCTGCTGTATTTTGCGGCCGTAAAGCTGGGCGCCTTTAAACAGAAACATATAGAGGGCCTAAAAGGCGACCTTGACGAACTGGCGGAACTAAAAGCACTTTCTAACGACCTTACAAATACCTAGACCTTTAACAAATGCAAAAACCGGGCTATGATAACGCCCGGTTTTTTAAAACGATGTTTGAAACCCCTTAAAAATCAATATTTAACATTAAAATAACTTTTATTAGTCAAATATTTATGCGTACCTTTGCAGTCCCAATTGAGTTGGGAAAAGGAGAACAAATTTTTAATGTCAAAAAAACAAGAAGCAGAAAACGAATTAAAAGCAAAAGAGGCTGAACTGGGTTCGGCAGATGTTGCTACTGAAGACAGAGTTGAGTCTGAAGCAGATTCATTATCTATCGAAGAGATCAAATCACAGATCGCACAAAACAACCAGGATTTTGACTGGGATGCCGACGATAAAAAGTTTGGCAACTACAGCGCTGCAGAGCGCGAGAAAATGGAGCAGATGTATGATGTTACTTTCAGCTCTATTAACCAGGGAGAGATCATCGTTGGTACAGTAGTAAACATCAACAACAAAGACGTGGTATTGAACATCGGTTTCAAATCTGATGGTATGGTATCATTGTCTGAGTTCCGCGACATGCCTGAGCTGAAAATCGGCGATCAGGTTGACGTGTTCGTTGAATCGCAGGAAGATGCTAACGGTCAGTTAGTACTTTCTCGCAAACGTGCTAAAACGCAAAAATCATGGGAGCGTATTAACCAGGCTCTTGAAAATGACGAGATCATCACCGGCTTTGTGAAGAGCAGAACCAAAGGTGGTTTGATCGTTGATATTATGGGCGTTGAAGCCTTCTTACCAGGTTCACAAATCGATATCAAACCAATCCGTGATTACGATGTGTACGTTGGTAAAACAATGGAATTCAAAGTTGTTAAGATCAACCACGAGTTTAAAAACGTAGTGGTATCGCACAAAGTGCTGATTGAAGACGATTTGGAAAACCAAAAAACTGAGATTGTGGCCAAACTTGAAAAAGGCCAGGTACTGGAAGGTACCGTTAAAAACATTACTGACTTTGGTGTATTCATTGACCTTGGTGGTGTTGACGGCTTACTGCACATTACTGATATCTCTTGGGGCCGTATTGAGCACCCACGTGAAGTATTGGCGCTGGATCAGAAGATCAACGTTGTTGTTCTGGATTTCGACGACGAGAAAAAACGTATTGCTCTGGGCTTAAAACAATTAACTCCACACCCTTGGCAGTCGCTTGACGAGGCTATCCAGGTTGGATCAATCGTTAAAGGTAAAATTGTTACCGTTGCTGATTACGGTGCATTCCTTGAAATCATCCCTGGCGTTGAAGGTCTGATCCACGTATCAGAAATGTCATGGTCTCAAAACCTGCGCAACCCTCAGGAATTCCTGAAAGTTGGCGACGAGATCGAAGCTCAGGTATTGACCCTGGACCGCGACGAGCGCAAAATGTCATTAGGTATTAAACAACTGACTCCTGATCCATGGCAGAATGCTGGCGACAAATACGCCATCGGCACTCAGCACGTTGCTACTGTTAAAAACATGACCAACTTTGGTGTGTTTGTTGAACTGGAAGACGGCATTGACGGCCTAGTTCACATTAGCGACCTGTCTTGGAGCAAAAAGATCAACCACCCGAACGAGTTTACTAAAGTAGGCGAGAAACTGGATGTAGTTGTTCTGGAACTGGATATTGAAAATCGCAAACTGAGCTTAGGCCACAAACAGCTGGAAGAAAACCCTTGGGATACTTTCGAAACTATCTTCAACGTAGATTCAGTTCATGAAGGTACCGTGCTGAAAGTGACTGACAAAGGCGCTATCGTTGCCCTGCCATACGGTGTTGAAGGCTTTGCGCCAACCAAACACCTGGTTAAAGAAGACGGTAAAGCTTTGAAAGCTGACGAAACTGCTGAATTCAAAATCATCGAGTTCAACAAAGATTCAAAACGCATCGTTATCTCTCACTCACGTATCTGGGAAGACCTGCGCAACGAAGCCCGTATCCAGGACTTTGAAAACCGCAAAAAAGAAGCAAAAGCTACTACCAGCGCGGTGAAAAAAGTTAAGGATTCTGTTGAGAAATCAACTTTAGGCGACCTGAGCGTACTGGCCCAACTGAAAGAGCAGATGGAAGGCGCTGAGAAAAAATCTAAAGAGACTAAATAAGTCATTAAATAGATAAATCCTTTTGAAAGCCCCGGCCGCAAGGTCGGGGCTTTTGTTTTGTCTTGAACCGGGATTAATTGGATTTTTTGATTTACAGGAGGTATAAATATTAGTTTTACAATGAACAAAGTAATTTTAGATAATAATCAGATATTGAAGAGTATCTAATTCCTGGCGAAACAAGGTCCGAAGCTGCTATATTTTATGCGAGGATGCTTATCTATATAAATAAAGTACTAGTCGCTATAAATTCATAATGTCTGTTGGTGTTAAAGTCAAAAAAGCAAGGAATTGCAACATCAATACACACCCCACATCTAAATAAAAATTTCTATGGATCAAATTATTATCGACAAGTATAAAATCAATTTTTATAATAAGATTGTGCCCTATTTTGACGGTGGTAGAATTGAAAAAATCCCAGATACAGATCACGTGGTATCATCCTTTCTTATTGACTGGTCAGCAGATGATATTAATAATTACGTAATCCCTAATCTAGATAGCGTCATTAATGGGAACTTAGACGAATTTGAGACGGGAACTGAAATTATGTTGGTCGTAGTTGAATCATCTGTAACAACATTCTATCCGGATAGTCGAGAACAGAATTTTCCGTCCATGGCAACGGCAGATTTTAAAGAAATCTTAATTGGTTGGAGCGAATTCCTTTTGCAGCCACCGTTGAGCGGTGCTAAAGTTTAATATATTCTGTATCTCGCGAGCTTCCAGCTCGCAGAGTCAGCATAGCAACAGCTTGTAGCTGTTAAAACCTGTCGCCATTCACCCTGCAATTGCCGCAAACGCCCCTTTGCCGGGCACAGCCGCATCGCTATGTTTGTGGTATCATTATAAACAAAACATAAAAACGATATGGAAAGTCTTAGTCCTTATGTAAGCTTTAACGGCAAATGTCGCGAGGCCATGAATTTTTACCAGTCCATCTTTGGCGGCGACCTTGAATTGAATGAAGTTGAAGGCTCACCAATGGAGCAATATTGGCCGGATGGCAAAGGTCAGCTGTTTCATTCTGCGCTTACCCTTAACGGCAAACTACTGGTTATGGGAAGCGACATGACTGGCCCTTCCGGACAAACCATTGGCAACAACATTCAATTGGCCATCGGTGCCAGCAGCGAAGAAGAGATCCATCGCCTGGCAAATGCCTTGGCAGAAGGTGGCCAAGTACTTGCGCCTGTAGCTGATACTTTCTGGAATGCACTGTTTGGATCGGTGCAGGATAAATTCGGCATCAACTGGATGTTGAATTATGATAAGAGGTAATTGCCCGGGAATTGTAGTATAGCCTAAACGATAAGAGCCACAAGTATGTGGCTCTACGTATTTTACTTAATTACTAAACACAACCGAAAACACGCCTTCTTTAATATTCAGTTGTGTACCCGTTGCACTTTGCAGCTTGCCACTAAAGTTGCCGCTTAAGGTACCGCCTTGTATGTAGGCAACGCTGGAGAAATAAACATAAAACGGATCATCATTTACATAACGCGAGGAGTAAACCACTCCGGAGGCATCAGTATATTCAATATAATCAGCAGGATAAGTAGCGTTATTATTCCCAATATTAACGCCCTGCACAAAGCCAACTATGCTCTCTTCAGTGTGAAAGGTAAACTTAGGGTTGCCACCATTTTTTGCAGTTCCAGTAATATCAAGGATGCGTGGCCGTACATCGGCACTACGCAGGCCCTGGGCCAGATCAATATTAACAGTAGTGCTACCGGCCTTAAAAGTAATGAAGCCGTTAGTGTTGTTTATAGGGGCAATGGTTTTTATCGGCTGCTCGTCTGTCAGCTGGGCAAAGTCAACCGTGTTCATGCCTTTGCAGGCAGAAGCCAGCACGCTCACTGCGCTGATAAGGATTAAGGTAATCTTGTTCAATTTTACTAATTAGGGAACGTAAAAATAAGGCAAGTCTGCGTGGCTAACAAATTCATTTTAAACCTTCTATTAAAATATTAAGTACATTCAGGAGTATAAACGATGTTTTGAAAAATCAACTAATCGCTAATCTCTCATTAACTAATCACCAAAATCACTACCTTTGCCCAAATCAACCCTACGATGCTGAACTCCATATTGCTCGACGGACCGAAATTTCAGATCACCATACAGCGCCTGTGTCGTCAGTTAATTGAAAACCATAACGACTTTTCTAACACCGTACTTATAGGCATTCAACCGCGAGGCATTTATCTGGCTAAGCGCATTGCCGAAGAACTGCGCAACATATTACCCGATAAAACCATACTGCAGGGCGATCTGGATATCACCTTTTACCGCGATGATTTCCGTCGTCGCGACCAGTTGGTGCCTAACCAAACCCGCATTGATTTTATTGTGGAAGGCAAAAACGTAATCCTGATGGATGACGTGCTGTGGACCGGCCGCACCGTGCGCGCCGCCATGGATGCCATGCTGGCCTTCGGAAGGCCCGAGAAGATGGAATACCTAACATTGGTTGATCGCCGTTACTCGCGCCACATCCCGGTATCGGCAGATTATACCGGCATTGAGGTAGATTCTATTGCTTCACAAAAAGTGGTGGTAAGTTGGAAAGAAACGGATGGAGAAGACAAGATTTTGTTAATATCAGAAGTAAAATAATTTCGGATTTCGAATGTTCAATTTCGAATTTGAGAATTAAGTTATGGATTCAACTGAACTAAAACGAAGGACTAAACAGTTCGCTATAGACGTTATAAAGTTTACAGAATGCTTGCCATCACATCGCTCCTTAAACGTTTTGGTAAATCAGATATTAAGAAGTTCATCATCCATAGGGGCAAATTACAGATCTGCGTGTAGAGGCAAATCAACAGCAGACTTCATCAATAAAATTGTAATTGTAGAAGAAGAAGCTGACGAGTGCGCCTATTGGCTTGAGTTGATGGATGAATCGGGGTTAGTAAAGTTCGATTTGATACACACGCTTAAGAAAGAAGCGAATGAGCTTACCGCAATTTTTACTGCAATAGGTAAAACTGCGAAGCAAAATCAAAGAAATATAAAATCAGGTAACAATAAATAAATCCGAAATCGAACATCCGAATTTCGAAATCAAAAATCATGGCAGGATTAAGCACGCGACACTTATTAGGCATTAAAGATCTGAAAGAAAGTGATCTTCATCTGATATTTGAAACAGCCGACAACTTCAAAACGGTATTAAATCGCCCGATCAAGAAAGTTCCTTCGCTGCGTGATGTAACCATTGCCAATATCTTTTTTGAGAACTCTACACGCACACGCCTGTCATTCGAACTGGCAGAGAAACGCCTCTCGGCAGATGTAGTGAATTTTGCCGCCTCTTCTTCGTCAGTAAGCAAAGGCGAAACGCTGATTGATACTGTAAACAACATCCTGGCTATGAAGGTGGATATGGTGGTAATGCGCCACCCTTATGCCGGCGCCGGTGTGTTTCTGTCAAAACATGTAAAGGCCCAGATAGTAAACGCTGGCGATGGCGCGCATGAGCACCCTACCCAGGCCCTGCTGGACGCTTTCTCTATCCGCGAAAAATATGGTGATGTAGCCGGCAAGAAAGTAGTAATTGTAGGCGACATCCTGCACTCACGCGTGGCCCTGTCAAACATCTTGTGCCTTAAAATGCTGGGCGCAGAAGTAATGGTTTGCGGCCCCACTACGCTGATTCCTAAATATATCACTTCGCTGGGTGTTAAGGTGGAGCATAACCTCATCAAAGCCCTTAACTGGTGCGATGTAGCCAATATGCTGCGCATCCAGCTGGAGCGTCAGGATATCAAATATTTCCCTACCCTGCGCGAGTATACCATGCTTTATGGCCTCAACAAAGAGATCCTTGACTCGCTTGATAAAGAAATCACCGTGATGCACCCCGGCCCTATCAACCGCGGCGTAGAGATTACCAGTGATGTAGCCGACAGCAAACAATCGATCATCCTGGATCAGGTAGAAAATGGCGTAGCTATCCGTATGGCGGTACTGTTTCTGCTGGCGGGGCAGACGGAGTAGTTTGTATTAAATGTCATGCTGAACTTGTTTCAGCACCCACAGATTGGTTGACGCTTCACCTATCAACAAGGATTTACATTTGGGATGCCGAAATAAATTCGGTATGACGTTATTTTATGGTTTCCAACAATTCCCGCTAATCACAATCATATCCAACAGCTTTATGCTGTTATCATAATAATCATAGTCTTTCATTTTAAAGGCCACCAGATAATCCCAAACATGGTTGAGCCATTGCCGGTTTCTTACATCAACCGTGGCTGATGTGGCAAACGGACCAATAAAACTCAATGCCTCAAAATAGCGCTTAGGCAGATCGTTTCCGGCTAAAGAATAACCTGCAGAAATATTATCCGGATTATCATTCGTAGTTGCTCGAAGCCATTTGTTGACCCTGTCGCACATGGTTTTGGCGCGAGAATCGCCGTAAAGCAGATAATCCATGGCTAGCCGCCAGGGGACGCGACAGGCATTATAGTTATAGGCGCCATCATATTTGGCTTCCAGGTAATTGGGCTTGGCCGGACGCGGATGCTTTACATTCTGAATAAAATCGGGCACCAAACCAGCTTCAGGGCTACACCGTTTTATCATCTCCGCAAACAGCCGGTAAGTATTATCTGTCACCTTTTGCCAGCGAACATCGCCGGTAGCTTTGGCAAAAGCTTTGAAGTGCGAGGGCATAAAATCAGAGGTACGGGTATCGTAATAATCCTCGCTGTCATATTCGGCACCGTTGCTTAATAAAATGGTGTAAGTTTTGGGGTTGATCTCATATTTCATGATATCGCCCAGCAGCGCTTTGGCAACTTGCAGATAGTTAATAGTACCGCTGCTGCCCCATTGTTTATCAGCCAGAAGCAATGCATAAGCAATATCCATATCGCCATCAGTAGCGGATGAATTATCAGTGTTTTTACACTGATAGTTCTGCGCCCAACTCATCAGCAACTGACCTTTTTTAGCTGGATGAGCAGCATAATATCGATACAAACCATCAAATGTAGTTTTGGCCTGATGATTATAACCCGCCATTAACGCGGTAATCATCATACCATAGCCATGCCCTTCAGAAACGCATTGTTTGTTGCCTGGTTTTTCAAACCAGATAAAATATTGATCGGTGGCATTGCAGGCCTTCCGTACATAACGAGCTTTCCACTGGTTATAAAACGATGTAACCTGTCCGTCTAATTGCTTTTGCGTTAGATGATTAGGATTAATGCTGCCTTTAGCATATTGCACATGCTGTGGAAACGGGTGGCGTTGCGCAAACACATCGCCTGCAAACAGCAACAATACCCCTAAAATAAACCTCAACCGTTTCAAGCGAGACTGACGGCTTCCCCTAACACTGCTTTTATTTCTTCTTCCTGCAACATCTCATTCTCGGCAAAATAATGCTTCAAACAAGTCAGAAAGTTAACAATGGCCGGAGTTTGCTGCATAGTGGCGGCATACCAGGCACGTTTGGCTATTATGGAAGGCAAAGCACGTGTAACCAGGTTGCGGCCCTTTAAGTACGGTTTAATAATCCAATCGGCCATTACAGTTATACCTAAACCGGCGTTTACCATCTCAACCGTAGCATCAGTATAATGTACACGGTGCAGGTTGCGTGGTTTTACCTGCTGTGCCTGTATGAGTGCTTCTACTATCGGCGTATCCTGGTAGGAAGGATCATAAGATGCCAGAATCAATTCCTGATCCTGAAAATCAGCAATCTCGATCACCCGTTTTGAGGCCAGCGGATGATCTGCATGCATAATCACTTGTAACTGGTCTTCAAATATCTTTTCATATTGTATACGAGTATTTACCATCTGCGTACGCACAATGCCCATATCCAGTTCGCCGCGTAACAGGTATTCAAGCGGGCGACGGGTAGCGTCAGACACAATGTGAATGTTAATATCGGGCCAACGGCTTTTATATTCCTTAATAATGCCTGGCAGCCAATGATAGGCCGTATAACATTGCATACTGATATTGAGCTTGCCGGTTTGCCCGTTTTTAAAATTATTAATATCCTCTTCCATTGATTTGATCTCGGCCAGGATCTTCTTGGCGCTTTGCAAAAAGCGATCGCCCTGCTCGCTCAGGTGCAGGCGGCGGCCCTGTCGATGAAATACCTCCACCCCCAACTCGCTCTCCAGTTCTTTTAACTGATGACTCAGAGCCGATTGCGTGAGGTGTAAACTTTCGGCAGCTTTGGTTAAAGTGCCTTCTTTATATATCGTATCAACTAATCGAAAATGATGCAGGGCAATATTCATCTATTACTTTTATTAATGAAGTTTACAAAATTAATTCATTTTTTTCATAAGTTATAACATTTTACTTTTGTGCGTACCATCTACACATACCCCTACATGTTAAGAAAAAATACGCGAAGTGTTTTTTTAGGTTTAGCGGTTTGTTGTTCATATTTAAGCGCAAGCGGCCAGCAGGTTTTAACCATGAAACAGGCCGTCCAGACTGCGCTGGACAACTATGGAACTATCAAGGCGAGAGCCAACCAGCTAAACGCTTCAAAAGCATTCTTAAAAGAAACAAAATCTGAGTATCTGCCTGACGTGAGCCTTTCGGCACAACAGGATTACGGTACCATTAACGGCACCAACGGACCATTGTTCGGCTATCACGGCCTTAGTGTAGCCTCATCCGGCCCATCGCTCCCTAATCAGAACTGGAACGCAGCCTTCGGTGCATTGTACCTGGCCAACGTAAACTGGGATTTCTTTAGCTTCGGCAGAAGTAAAGAAAAGATCAAGGTGCAGCAATCTGTTGTCAGCCTCAACCAGACCGATCTGGTGCAGGAGCAATTTCAGCATGAAGTGCGTGTGGCCACTGCTTATCTCAACCTGCTGGCAGCACAACGACTCAGTAAATCGCAACAGCAAAACCTGGACCGTGCCAGCGAGCTGCGTCGCGTGGTAGTTACCCGCGTAAAAAACGGACTAAACGCAGGCGTTGATTCATCCCTGGCTAACGCCGAGGTATCAAATGCTAAAATAGCCCTCACCCGTGCGCAGGATGTAGAGCAGGAACAGGCCAACATACTGGCGCAATACCTGGGTGTAGAGCCGCAGCAGTTTACACTTGACAGTGTATTTGTAAGCAGTGCGCCAAAATCTATTGAGCAACAGCCGGGCGTTAAACCAGAGAATCATCCTTTGCTGCAATACTATCAAAACCGTATAGCAATAAGCGATGAGCAGGCTAAATATTATAAAACTTTTGCCTACCCTACCTTCAGCTTGTTCGGTGTGTTTCAGGGCCGTGGATCTGGCTTTAATTCAGACTATGCATCTAACCTGAACAGCTACACGGGTGCTTATGGCGCAGGTGTTGACCCGACACGCTATAACTACCTGTTTGGCGTGGGCATGGTGTGGAACATTACCAATCCGTTCCGAATCCATTACCAGGTAAAATCGCAAAAGTATACCTCGATGCAACTGCATGACGAGTATGACCTGGTGAGCCAGCGCCTGCGCGATCAGCAGGTATTGGCAGAAACCCGCATTGGTAACGCGTTGAAAAATTATAACGAAGCGCCCATACAGGTTAAAGCTGCTAACGACGCTTACATACAGAAAAATGCGCTATACAAGAATGGCCTTAGCAACATTGTTGATCTGACCACCGCATTGTTTACCCTGAATCGTGCCGAAACCGATCGCGACATTGCCTACAACAACGTATGGCAGGCGCTGCTGTACAAAGCCGCTTCAACCGGCGATTTCGGAATCTTTATCAATAATTTTTAAGCAATAAAAAATGGGAATGATTAAAGGCGCTTTGCGGAAACC
>Ga0153918_1000351_pt1 | contig 24010 bp, 19 predicted proteins | sample TSFL002MetaG_FD_104687 | JGI IMG/M metagenome (GOLD analysis project Ga0153918, IMG submission 104687) | Attine ant fungus gardens microbial communities from Florida, USA - TSFL002 MetaG | ecosystem: Host-associated > Fungi > Mycelium > Unclassified | place: USA: Florida, Paynes Creek Historic... | reverse complement strand
CCAACAGCCGCTTGGTGGTAAAGCACAATTCGGTGGTCAGCGTTTCGGTGAGATGGAAGTATGGGCACTTGAAGCATACGGTGCAGCATATACGCTCCAAGAAATGCTTACTGTGAAGTCGGATGACGTCGAAGGCCGTACACGCATCTATAAGAATATTGTAGATGGTAACCATTATATGGATCCGGGTATGCCTGAATCGTTCAACGTATTGACCAAAGAGATCCGTTCTTTAGGTATCAACATTGAACTGAAAAATGGTGACTAAATCCCCCTCAATCCCCCTTTGTTAAGGGGGGAAGTTCCCCTCTTTCTTAAAGAGGGGCTAGGGGAGATTCCAAATTTCAGTAAAAACAATATTTGTGACCCAGTCGGGAGAGCGTAGCTCCTTGACACACGGAGAAAAAAATTGAAAGACTTGCTCGATATCATGCGTAAGAAAACGGATTCAGAAGGTCATGCACCTATTGAATTTGACCGTATCCGTATTGGTCTTGCGTCACCAGAGATGATTAAGTCATGGTCTCACGGTGAAGTTAAAAAGCCTGAAACCATTAACTACCGTACTTTTAAACCTGAACGTGACGGTTTGTTCTGTGCCAAAATCTTTGGTCCAGTAAAAGATTACGAATGCTTGTGTGGTAAATACAAGCGTATGAAATACAAAGGCGTCATTTGTGAAAAATGTGGCGTTGAAGTAACAACTGCTAAAGTTCGTCGTGAACGTATGGGTCACATCGAGCTTGCTTCTCCAGTTGCACACATCTGGTTCTTGAAATCATTACCGAGCCGTATCGGTTTACTTCTTGATATGACATTACGTGATATCGAGCGCGTATTGTATTTCGAATCTTATGTTGTTACTGATCCTGGTATGACTCCGTTTGAAAAGTATCAACTTTTAACAGACGAAGAATACTACAATGCACTTGAAGAACACGGTGATGAATTCACTGCGAAAATGGGTGCAGAAGCAGTTCAGGATTTATTAAAAGATATCGATCTTGAAGCTGAGATTGCGCGTTTACGTGAAGAAATTCCACAAACAACGTCAGAGACGAAACTTAAAAAAGCGTCTAAACGTTTGAAATTGATGGAAGCATTCAAAGATTCAAACAACAAGCCTGAATGGATGGTGATGAATGTACTTCCAGTACTTCCACCAGACTTACGTCCGCTTGTACCACTTGAAGGTGGTCGTTTCGCGACTTCAGACTTGAACGATTTATATCGTCGTGTGATCAACCGTAACAACCGTTTGAAGCGTCTTCTTGACCTTGCTGCGCCAGACATCATCGTACGTAACGAAAAACGTATGTTACAAGAGTCTGTTGATGCGTTGCTTGATAACGGTCGTCGTGGTCGTGCAATTACAGGTTCGAACAAACGTCCATTGAAATCTTTGGCAGACATGATCAAAGGTAAACAAGGTCGTTTCCGTCAAAACTTACTTGGTAAGCGTGTTGACTATTCTGGTCGTTCGGTAATTACCGTAGGTCCTACTTTACGTCTTCACCAATGTGGTCTTCCGAAGAAGATGGCACTTGAATTATTCAAGCCATTTATTTTCGCGAAACTACAAGCATCTGGCCAAGCAACAACCATTAAAGCTGCGAAGAAAATGGTTGAGCGCGAGACACCAGAAGTTTGGGACGTTCTAGCTTCTGTAATTCGTCAACATCCAGTCATGTTGAACCGTGCGCCAACACTTCACCGTCTAGGTCTTCAAGCATTTGAACCTATTCTGATCGAAGGTAAGGCAATCCGTCTTCACCCACTCGTATGTGCTGCGTTTAACGCCGACTTCGATGGTGACCAAATGGCGGTACACGTTCCATTGACATTGGAAGCACAGTTAGAAGCACGTGCGTTGATGATGTCTACAAATAACATCTTGTCACCTGCAAATGGTGAGCCGATCATCGTTCCTTCTCAGGACGTTGTCTTGGGTCTTTACTACATCACACGTGATGCGGTGAATGCCAAAGGTGAAGGCATGGTGTTTGCGGATACTCACGAAGTTAACCGTGCATTAGCAACGGGTAAAGTTGCGATCCATGCGCGTGTAAAAGTACGTGTACATCAAACTGTGATTGATGAAAACGGTAACCGTGAAAAGCAAACTATCATTGTTGATACAACACCTGGTCGTTGCTTATTATGGGAAGTTGTTCCACAAGGTTTAAGCTTCGAATCGATTAACCTTGAGATGACCAAGAAAAACATCTCTAAGTTAATCAACTCTTGCTACCGTAAACTTGGTTTGAAAGATACTGTTATCTTCGCTGACCAATTGATGTATTTGGGCTTCCGTCAAGCGACGCGTTCAGGTGTATCTGTTGGTATGGAAGACATGTTGATTCCACCAACCAAGCATACGATTATCGATAAAGCTGAAACAGAAGTTCGTGAAATCGAACAACAGTTTGAGCAAGGTTTCGTAACTGCGGGTGAGCGTTATAACAAAGTTGTCGATATCTGGGCGCGTACAAACGACCAAGTCGCGAAAGCGATGATGGATAACTTGTCTTATACCCTTGTGAAAAACAAACAAGGTGAAGATGAGAAGCAGAAATCATTCAACTCGATTTATATGATGTCTGACTCGGGTGCCCGTGGTAGTGCGGCGCAGATCCGTCAGCTTGCTGGTATGCGTGGTTTGATGGCGAAGCCAGATGGCTCGATCATTGAGACCCCAATTAAAGCAAACTTCCGTGAAGGTTTGACGGTACTTCAGTACTTCATCTCGACACACGGTGCGCGTAAAGGTTTGGCCGATACAGCATTGAAAACTGCGAACTCTGGTTACTTGACACGTCGTCTTGTAGACGTAGCACAAGATTTAGTTATTACTGAATCTGACTGTGGTACAGCTGGTGGCTTGGTAATGACTCCATTCATTCAAGGCGGTGACGTTATTGAACCATTACGCGACCGCGTATTAGGTCGTGTAACTGCTGAAGATGTACGTCGTGCATCTGATGATGAAGTTGTACTTCCACGTGGTACGTTAATTGACGAGAAAATTGCTGCTCAGCTTGAAGAAGCGGGTGTCGATGAAGTTAAAGTACGTTCAGTTATCGCTTGTGAATCTACCTTCGGTGTATGTGCTCGTTGTTATGGTCGTGACCTTGCACGCGGTCACTTGGTGAACCCAGGTGAATCAGTTGGTGTAATGGCTGCACAATCAATTGGTGAGCCAGGTACACAGTTAACAATGCGTACGTTCCACGTTGGTGGTGCTGCGAGCCGAACTTCTGCTGCAAACAGTGTTCAAGTACGTAACAAAGGTACTGTACGTTTCCACAACGTGAAAACTGTACAACATGCCAAAGGTCACCAAGTATCTGTTTCACGTTCAGGTGAAATTGGTATTGCGGATGACTTAGGTCGTGAGCGCGAGCGTTATAAGCTTCCTTACGGTGCAAGCATCTTGTTGAAAGATGGCGAAGCTGTAGAAGCTGGCGGTATCGTAGCGACTTGGGATCCACATACACATCCATTGGTAACAGAAGTTGCTGGTAAAGCGCGTTTCAGCCAGATTGCTGATGGCGTAACTGCAACATCAAAAACTGATGATGCAACGGGTATGACTACTGTTGAAATCTTGCCTGTAACAGCTCGTCCTGCTTCTGGTAAAGATTTACGTCCTGCAATCGTGTTGGATACAACAGATGGCGGCGAACAGTTCTACTTCTTGCCACAAAACACAATTGTGACTGTCCGTGATGGCGAAACGATTGGTGTGGGTGACGTTATTGGTCGTGTACCACAAGAAACTTCACGTACTCGTGATATTACCGGTGGTCTTCCGCGTGTAGCTGACTTGTTCGAAGCACGTAAGCCGAAAGAACATGCGATCCTTGCAGAAGTATCAGGTGTTGTAAGCTTCGGTAAAGAGACCAAAGGTAAGAACCGTTTAGTGATTACTCCGGATGATGGTTCTGAGATCTACGAAGAATTGATTCCAAAATGGCGTACCATTAACGTGTTCGAAGGTGAGCATGTGAACCGTGGTGAAACCATTTCTGATGGTCCACAAAACCCACATGACATCTTACGCTTGAAAGGTGAAGTTGCATTAACCAACTACATCGTGAACGAAGTTCAAGACGTTTACCGTCTCCAAGGTGTAAAAATCAACGATAAGCACATTGAAGTTGTTGTACGTCAAATGTTGCGTAAAGTTGATATTACTGATGGCGGTGATACAAGCTTCATCAAAGGCGAGCAAGTGGATTACATCCGCGTTGTTCAAGAGAACCAAGCTGTCTTGGCTCAGAACAAGTTCCCTGCGAAGTTTGAACGTCAATTGATGGGTATCACGAAAGCATCGCTTTCTACTGACTCGTTCATTTCTGCTGCATCGTTCCAGGAAACAACTCGTGTGTTAACTGAAGCGGCTGTAACAGGTAAAGAAGATGATTTACGTGGCTTGAAAGAAAACGTTGTTGTGGGTCGCTTGATCCCAGCAGGTACAGGTCTTGCGTATCACTTAGAGCGTCGTCGTCAAGAAGCAGAAGCTGCTGAATTTGAACTTCACAATGATTTCAGTGAAGTTGACCAAGCATTTAGTCAAGCGTTGAACTCAGACCAGTTCTAAGTCTTAACGAATTAAAAAGGCACCTTCGGGTGCCTTTTTTTGTGGAAAAATGAAGCTGTTGTTACAAAAAGGCATTAAAGCATGAGTATTTGATTACCGAATGAGGGTAAACACTTCATCAAAGCATACTATGCTACCCACATCTGAGAGAGGAGTAGTTCTAATGAAAAAAATGATGATGATTGCTGGCGTCGGTTTAATGTCAACAACTCTATTTGTAGGTTGCCAGAACGCGAGTCCAGAAAGTAAACGTATTGGTTCTGCTGCGATTGGCGGTGGTGCAGGTGGTGCTGTAGGTAAGCACGTTGGTGGTAATCTTGGTGCTGGTCTTGGTGCTGCAATTGGTGCAGGCGTTGCCGCAAATGCTAAAGGTTCAAATAGTAAAAATACACGTAATAGCGCAATCGGTGCTGGCTTAGGTGCAGTAATTGGTGGTGCTGTATTAGGTGGTGATTCTGGCGCTGCGGTTGGCGGTGCGCTCGGTGGTAGTGCTGGTTCTGCTTATGGTGAGAAAAAAGGTAAGTACTAAGCCAGTGCTTAACCTGACAGATGACATCGTGATGAGCTGACGAATTAAATCAGCTCATCACGATGACTGTTATCTTATAAATGATTATTTTCGCAATGAAGATAAGATGGCTGAGAAAGCTCCAATAAAAACTATAATTTATCTCTACTATTTTTATATTTATTTAATTCTCTTGAAAACACTAAATTTTTGATCAGGTGTATTCAGATCATTTCTGTTCGTATTTATTTCCTATTCTTAAGCCATACCAGCTAGTTTGTTCTAATCAAAATTTGCCTTTACAAAATATCAATCGAATAGGACATAGTGATAACACAATGTGATCAAATTCCCCATAAAAGAGGACTATGCTTTGACTAGAGCATAAGAGAAGTGAGTATAGGCATGAAAAAAACAATCGGTTTAGTTTCGACTTTGGTGTTATCGGCGGTAATGTTTACAGGCTGTCAAAATATGAGTGCCTCTGATCAGCGTATTGGTACAGCAGCGCTTGGCGGTGCTGTCGGTGGTGGTTTAGGTAACCATGTTGGCGGTGGTCTTGGCGCTGGCGTTGGTGCAGCTGCGGGTGCAGGTGTCGGTGCCAATGCGAAGGGCGCGAATAGCAGCTCTACAACCAGTAGCGCGATTGGTGCTGGTATCGGTTCAGTCGTTGGTAAAGCAATCTTTGGTGGCGACTCAGGCGCTGCGATTGGTGGTGCAATCGGTGGTGGTGCAGGTGCAGCCATTCAAGAGAAGAAAAGATAATTTCTGCTGACCAGATTCAAAAATGCCTGCATTTATTGTAGGCATTTTTATTTTTATGACTTTAAATTGAGGCCTTAGGTTTTTTACGCCGGATATAAAGTATCTTCTCAACTTCAGCAATACGCGTACCTGCATCATCTACAATATTCAAGGTGTAATGACGCAAAACGGGTTCATGATTTTCTGCCAGACGTTTAATTTCGTTTATTTCATTTGCATTGAGTTGGATTTCTGCATAAACGGTATTCCGTCCTGGAGCAATGAAATTAATCGTGGCACTTTTATCCCAGACAATATATTTATTTCCCAGATGGTGAATCAGAATCAACATATAAAAAGGATCGACCATCGAATATAAACTACCGCCAAAATGCGTTCCGACAAGATTGCGATTACGTCTTGTCAGCGGCATTTTGACTCGAATGTAGTAATCATCTAGATCAATGGTTTCAATCTCGATTCCCGCGCCACGATAAGGGGAGTAGTGATTGAGCAGAAATCTGGAAATCGCAGGAATGGTTCGAATTTTTCTGAAAAAGTCTTTCATGGTCAATTTTTTTTCTTGCAACTCTATTCATACTCCATAAGTATCATTTTTAGTGTATCGCTGGCAATGGCTGTTTTATCACCAAGCCGATAGAAAACAAAATGGGAAAGAATTATGCAAACACAAGTAAAAACAGTAACGACATCAGATCAGCAAACGCTTTGTGTCAAAACATGGGGCGATGAGAAAAAAACACCTTTGGTGCTCGTGCATGGTTATCCAGATAATCAGGAAGTTTGGGAACCGATCATTGAAAAGTTAGTCGATGAATATTATGTCGTGACCTATGACGTGCGTGGTGCGGGCCTATCATCAATTCCTAAACGCATTAAGGATTATCGTTTGCCACGCTTGTCACTGGATTTACAGGAAGTTGTTGATCAGGTTTTACCAAATCGTAATTTTCATATGGCAGCGCACGATTGGGGATCTTTGCAGTCTTGGGAATCTGCAACTGAACCAAAACTCAAAGGCCGCCTGTTGTCCTATACAACAATTTCAGGCCCTTGTCTGGATCACGCTTCGTTTTATTTACGTGAAAAATTTAAAGCTGCACCAAGCAATGTATTAAAAATGCTCACAAAATCATGGTATATCGGAGCTTTCCATTTACCTCTGATTGCACCGACGGTATGGACGTTCTTTAGTCCTGAAAAATGGGGCAAGATTTTAAGTGGTTTAGAGAAAAAGCAAGGTTTACCATTAAATGCCAATATTGTCTCAGATGGCAAATATGGCATTAATTTGTATCGTGCCAACTTTATTCCTTCTTTAACTCAGCCACGCCAACGTTATGCACAATGTCCAGTTCAGGCCATCGTGTTAAAGCGCGATGCTTTCGTTAGCCCAGAGTACATTACTGAATCGATGCCAAAATGGGTAGAAAAATTTGAATATGTTGAGCTGGATGCCAACCATTGGGCCGTGTTGAGTCAGCCAGAAAAAATTGCTGAACTGATCCGTCAGTTTGTCCAACGTCAGGCAGCTTAAGGCTTTAGTGGAATTATTAAGCTAAAAATCACTTAAGATTAGCGATAATTCGGCGATATTTTCAGCTAGGTTTTCGTGAATCTGCTAGAATGTCGCCTTTTCTTTGCTCCTAAATTTGTTCATGAATGCTGTCGTAATTGCGATTGCCGTGATGTTTATCTTGTCACTGGCACGAGTTTCTGTTGTTCTCACATTAGTGATTTCAGCCATTATTGGCGGCTTGGTCGCTGGTCTAAGCCTTTCTCAAACAGTAGAAGCATTTAATGCAGGCTTAGGCGATGGGGCTGAAGTTGCATTGGCTTATGCGGTGTTGGGTGCGTTTGCATTGGCACTTTCCAAGTCAGGATTGCCCGATTTGCTGGCTCATAAACTGATTGGTTTATTGGGTATGGAAGCAGGTAAAAATCAGCAGACTAAAGTGAAATATCTTTTGCTTACGATTTTACTGATTGCTGCAATTTTTTCTCAAAACCTGATTCCTGTCCATATTGCCTTTATCCCCGTACTGGTTCCACCTTTGTTAAAAGTGATGAATCACTTGAAGCTGGATCGTCGTGCGGCAGCATGTGTCATGACGCTAGGTCTGGTCGGCACCTATATTTTCCTCCCTGTGGGCTTTGGTGCAATCTTCCTTGAACAGATTCTAATGGGCAATATCAACAAGATTGGCGCTGCTTATGGCCTGCATGTCGAGCGCGGCATGATGCCAATCGGTATGGCGATTCCAGTATTAGGCATGGTGATTGGTACGCTGGTTGCGGTATTTATTAGCTATCGTAAGCCACGTATCTATGTTGACCGTTCAATTACTCCAGTTAAAACGATTGATCTGGATAAGCCACTGAAAGTCACCACGCAAGCAGAATATGATCTCAAAGCCGACGCTGAAGAGCTGAAACATGAAGCAGAGAATGTGCCTTATATTTCCAAGAAAACCATGTTTATGGCGGTACTTGCGATCGGCTTAACGTTGGTTGCACAGCTCTATTCAGGTTCGATGATTCTGGGCGGTCTGGTCGGTTTTGCAGTGCTGTCTGCTTCGGGCATTTTTAAATGGCAAGATGCGGATGATGTGTTTGTGCAGGGTATGCGCATGATGGCGCTGGTGGGCTTTATCATGATCTCTGCGGCAGGTTTTGCTTCAGTGATGACGCACACAGGTGATATTACTCATCTGGTCAATGGCGTGGTCCATATCATTGGCGATAACCATGCACTTGCTGCATTCCTGATGCTCTTTATCGGCTTATTCGTGACGATCGGGATCGGCTCTTCGTTCTCAAGTGTACCTGTGCTGGCGGTGATCTACGTGCCATTGTGCGTACAGTTTGGTTTTTCTCCTTTGGCAACCATCGCCTTGATTGGAACAGCTGCTGCTTTAGGCGATGCAGGTTCACCAGCTTCCGATTCAACATTGGGGCCAACAGCAGGTCTAGGTGTTGATGGTCAACATGATCACATTTGGGATACAGTTGTGCCTACATTTATACATTTTAATATCCCGCTGCTCATTTTTGGCTGGATTGCAGCAATGGTTTTATAATCAGAAATGGCTCATTTATGAGCCATTTTTTTTGCTTTATAAAGTGTGGCTTAAATATAAAAATAATCATTAAATGACATTTTTTGTCTCTTTTTAAATCTAATTTTATAATGTGGTTTTAATATTAAGTTATATGTGATTATATTTTTAAATCTGGCTTAATTTATTTTTAATATATTTTTTGCTTTATCTTGATCTGATTAAAATACTAGGTTTTATAGTGATTTAAGTTGATTGAAATAGTCTGAATTACTAATTATTACATATTTTAACAATTATATTTTATTAATATTCAATGTATTATAAAGTAAATTAAAATAGTTGGAATTAATCTCTATTGCATAATGTAAATATGCGTGTTTATTATGTTGAACAAGAACATAAATTGTTAAAGAGGTTGTTTAAATGTTAAAGAAAGTTTTAGTTGTTGCTTTATTAGGGTTATCTTCAACTGCATTTGCAGGGGGCTTTCAGGTTAAATTTGGTGGAAGTGTAATTTCACCAACAGACGATACCGTGGTTGCGGGTGTTGGCACATTAAAGGCAGATCATGAATTTGCATTTACACCATCGGTTGAATATTTCTTCGGTGATACGCCTTTTTCTGCCGAATTATTACTGGCGACACCAATTTCACATGACGTGTCATTAAATGGTGAAAAAGTAGCGAAGCTTAAACAATTGCCACCTACTGTCACTTTTAAATATAACTTTAAAAACTCAACCCGTTTCACACCTTATATTGGTGTAGGTGGCACAGCTTTTGTGACTTGGGATGAAGAAACAACTGGTGCTTTAGAGGGCGCAAAATTAAAAGTGAAAGAGGACTTTGGTTTCGCGGGCCAGTTAGGTTTCAATTTCCAGCCTGCTGATGCAAAAAACTGGGGTGTATTCTTTGATGCGCGTTATGCACAAATCAGTCCTGAAGTAAAATTAAATGGTCAGAAGTTGACTGATCTAGACATCAATCCGATGGTATATACATTGGGTTATAGCTATAAGTTCTAAGCTGAACTTGCGCCTGAAAAGCCTCACTTTGTGAGGCTTTTTTATTTTTGCAATTCCCATATAAAACAGATACAGGCCTTACACAGAGAGTTTTGTATGCTGAAAAAATAATCTTAATAAAAGTGAGACCTTCATCATGAAAAAAGTAATGACTTCGATCTTATTGTTCATCCCCTTATTATTCTTATCTCAGGCGCATGCGGCCAGTTATTCGTGTAAGGCAGCAAAGTTGAAAGTCGAACAGCAGATTTGTAATGAGCGCAGTCTCAATGATGCGGATGTGAGAATGGCAACGACCTATCAAATTATTTTACATGCCTTGCCAATGGGCGGCCGTGATGCTGAAAAAGACAGACAATTTCAGTGGTTAAAACAACGTAACTCATGTGGTGCAAATACGCCGTGTATCAAACGTGCTTATGCGCAACGTCAACAGCAGCTTGATCAGCTATTACAGGAGCGAGTATTGAGCCAAGGCCCATTCTAATTGCCATTTTGTGCATTTTTTGCCTGAAAAATGCAGATCAAGGATTGAAAAATTTAAGATATACACCATTCATAAATCATTCCAAATAGATAAGCCTCACAGATAAGGAGTGATTTATGAGTGAACAAGTCGCACAAAATTATAGTTTCCAAGCTGAAGTTGCTCAGTTATTACATTTAGTGACGCATTCTCTGTATTCCAACCCTGAAATTTTCTTACGTGAATTGATTTCAAATGCGTCTGATGCGTGCGATAAGTTACGTTTCGAAGGCATTAATCATCCTGAATATTATGAAAATGATCCAGACCTGCGTGTTCGTGTCACTTTAGATAAAGATAATAAAACGCTCACTATTTCGGATAACGGGATTGGCTTAAGCCAGCAAGAAGCGATTGATAATCTGGGTACCATTGCCAAGTCGGGCACCAAAGACTTTATGTCTAAACTGACTGGTGATCAAAAAGCCGATGCGCAGTTAATTGGTCAGTTTGGTGTTGGTTTCTATTCAGGCTTTATTGTTGCGGACAAGATTACGGTGGAATCACGCCGTGCAGGTTTAGATGCAGCAGAGGGTGTACGCTGGATTAGTGGCGGCACAGGTGAGTTTGAAGTTCAAACGATTGAGAAAGCAACCCGTGGTACAGACATTATCTTGCACTTACGTGATGATGCGCTTGAGTATCTAGAATCGTGGAAAGTTAAACAAATCATCAATAAATATTCTGACCACATCAGCTTGCCAATCGAAATGCAAAAAGAAGTTTGGCAAGAGGACGAAGTCGCTGAAGGTGAAGAGGCCAACACTACAAGCGGCGGCCAGATGGTGAAGACCGATGAATGGGAAGCGATTAACTCGGCAAGCGCGCTGTGGACGCGTAACAAGAGCGAAATCACAGATGAACAATACATCGAGTTTTATAAAAACCTGAGCCATGATTTTGCTGAACCGTTGGCATGGGCCCATAACCGTGTTGAGGGTAGCACTGAATATACGCAATTATTGTATATCCCAAGCCAGGCCAAACAGGATTTGTTTACCCGTGAAGCGAAGGCAGGCATCAAGCTATATGTAAAACGTGTATTTATTCTGGATGAAGCGGACAACCTGATTCCGAACTACTTACGTTTCGTACAAGGTGTGGTTGATAGTGCTGATTTACCGCTCAATGTCAGCCGTGAATTACTCCAAGAAAGCCGTGATGTAAAAACTATTCGTGAAGGTAATGCGCGTCGTGTGCTGACTTTACTGGATGGTTTGGCAAAATCTGAAGATGAAAAAGACCAAGAGAAATTCAAGACTTTCTATACTGAGTTTGGTTCAGTCTTGAAAGAAGGTTTGGGTGAGGATACTGGTAATCGCGAACGTATTTTAAAGCTATTACGTTATGCGACTTCAAACAATGATGAAATTTCAACGTCTTTTGCTGACTATAAAGCACGTATGAAAGAAGGCCAGAAGGCAATTTACTACGTCACAGCAGAAAACCTGACTGCAGCTAAGAACTCGCCACAGCTTGAAGTGTTCAAGAAGAAAGGCATCGAAGTCCTGCTGATGGCAGACCGTGTCGATGAGTGGGCGATGAACTTCGTATTTGAATTCGATGGTACGCCGCTTCAAAATGTATCGAAAGGTGCTGTTGACTTGGGCGACCTGCAAGATGCTGAAGAGAAAAAAGCGTTAGAGCAGGCAGCAGAGCAGTTCAAACCTGTGGTAGACCGTTTAAGTACGTCATTAAAAGACAAGACCAAAGAAGTTCGTGTTACGACACGTCTAGTTGATTCACCTGCATGTCTGGTGACCAGTGAAGGTGAGTTGTCTCCACAATTGATTCGTATGTTGAAACAGGCGGGGCAAGCAGTTCCAGAGATTAAACCAACATTGGAAATTAACCCTGAGCATCCATTGGTGAAAAAATTGGAAAGCTCGGCGCAATTTGATGATCTCGCCAATGTGATCTTTGATCAGGCGGTGATTGCAGAAGGTGGCTTACCAGAAGATCCAGCAGCCTATGTCAAACGCATCAATAGCTTGTTGTTGAAATAAGCAATTTAATCAAGAAACCTTTGCTTCGGTAGAGGTTTTTTTTATTGGTATGGATAACTTTAAAGTTATCCACAACTGTGGCGATCTTTTCATCAGAACTGTGCTTCGAAACTCATTTGATAACTAAAATGATCCTCTTGTCTAGTGGCAGGGACATTTAAATAATTCAGATCATTCTGCATAAAAATCCAGTTGCGCCAGATGGGGCGACGCCAGGAAAAGTAGGGCCCCCATTCATTGACACGCAGTTCTTTATTTTCATATTCCCCTGTAGTCAAAATGCCATAACTTAAATTGTCTTTGGATAAGAAGTGTAGTTGCTGGAAAGTACGATTGCTCCAGCTATAGTCTTCATCTTGTGTTTTAGAGACATTAAACTGGGTTGACAGCTGCTTTTGATGCTGCAGTTTTTGTGTCAGATCAAGATTGGTTTCGGCATAGTTTTTACTGCTTGAACCATAACGGAAAATTTGCGCCGTATTGAGCTGTAAACCTAAGGGTAAAGCCCAATTCTTTTTGGCGAGAAACTGCACATAGATATCGGTATCAGAATTTGCGCCCAGATCAAGATCATTACTAAAAGGTAATAGGCTTGAAATGGTTGACCAGCTTGCACTGAGCGGGTTTGGGGTAGCAATCTTTTGCTGGCTGTGATGTTTGTTATTCTTACCTAATTTCTTGACTGGCTGAGGCTGTTGAGCACGTTGCCATAGGGTATCGTTGCCAAAAACAGCCATTAAATCTTGTGCAAGTTGTTGGTCATTGAGAGTAATCTTATTTTCTTCAGCACAACTGAAATTGGCTCTCGGTGAATATTTGGCTTGAATCAGGGCTTTATGCAGCGTGATGGGTGGGTGCGATCTGCTGACAGGTAAAAGCATTGGAAATAAAGGCATCAGCAGATCACCTAGACACAGGTTACCTACAATCAAAAAATACACAACTAGAGCGTATTGATGACGCATGCCATAAACAAGAACAATAAAAGAAGCTGAAGGTAACAAGCAAAGCTTAAGGATTTATTGAAAGAAATATTATTTTTAAAATAAAAATGCCCAAATGATGAATCATTTGGGCAGGTTAAGACTGGAGTGCAGATTAGAATAAAGTTTCCAGACGGACAAAGGTGCTTACGTAATGACTTCGGTCTTCACGATGATCATTGAAATAGTTGAGATCACCTTGTACATAGAACCATTCGCGCCAAAGCGGTTGGCGCCATGATACGAATGGGCCCCAGTTATTTAAACGTAGGTCACTGTTGTTGTAGTAACCACCTGTGTAGATCCCATAATTAAAGGTGTTATGCGCAAAGAACTGGTGTTGACGGAAAATACGGTTATCCCACCATAGATCATCATCCTGCTTATCTGCATAAGTTAAGCTGAACTGATTAGATAAGAAAGGCTGGTTTGGGCGCGCGTGAATCAACTCTAGATTGGTTCGTAGATAGTTTTCACTTTTACTGCCATAGCGATAGATCTGTTCGGCATTAAAACGGAAATCATTGCGTAAATCCCAATGTTTTTCAGCTCTTAAGCGTGCATAGATATCTGTGCCTGAGCGCACACCAAGATCGGCATCTGTCTCAAAAGGTAGTTTCTTGGAGAAGTTTGACCAACGTAAGGCAAGAGAGCCGTTACTATCACGGGTCTGTTTAGAATCAAACTTTTTATCTGGATCCTGATTCGGCTGGTTATTGGTGTTGCCGACATTATTCTTGAATTCATCGTCTAAGGTGTCATCACCAAAAACCACGCTGACTTTTTTCTCTAAAGTCGGTAATTTAATCTTACCGCGAATACGAGGCTTGACCTCATAATTATCATATTCGTTCCAGTAATTATCGAGCATGACACGGATCGTTGCCGAAGCAGGGTCGTCAGGATCGACTTCTCCAAACCAGTCATCAATTTTGACTGACGTATTATCTGCCCACTCGCGAATTCGTCGCTGTTTTTTGTCAAACCAGGTTTTATCCTCTGTCTCCGCCGTTGGTGGGACGGTGACCTTATCTGACTGCTCGGGAAAAATAGAGGGCGTGGCATCGACCAAACGTGGAATATAGTCCAACGCATTTTCCGACGTATTTTGTGACGTCGTATTTGGCTGTTGATCTTGCTGTTGCGGTGTAGTTTCTGCTTGGGCTGCACTTAACGTACCCATCGTCAAGGCAAGCAAAACAAAAACGATACGCGATGGCACCATTTGCTGTAAATTATTCATAATAAAGACTTATATATTGTTCTTGGTTTAACTTTTGATGATTTAATGCTTAAAATCAAGCGGCAGTCACAAAAAGCAGCAATTTAACAGTACAAAAATGCTAAAGATCATAAGGATTTAGCGCAATAAAAAGCCCTCATTGCAACGTCACGTTCATTGTGTACGTAGAAAAATGAGGGGGCTAAAATTGATCTGACTTTTAAATGGGTTTAAGACGATTCTACCGACATGCTGTTTTCCAGTGCCTGATATAAATCATGCACTGAAATCGGTTGTGGCAATCGGCTGATGACCTGACGAATCAATTGCCAAGTATAACCATCGCTGCGGTCTAATAAGAGGTATGGATAGGCCTGATCTTCACTGGAAAGATTCACTCGTTCCAAACCATGAATTACACGGATTTTCTGACGTTCCCGCAATAAAATGACAGGTGTAAAAAAGGTCGCAGAGGTTTCTTCAAATGGAATAAATTTTTGCGTATTGATAAATGACGCTGGGATATACGGATAAACGCGTTGATCACGTTGCCACACCAATGTCCCATTCATAATGCATTCATTAAACAAGCTTTCGTGCTGGTGATAATGCTGTTTGAAATTGGCCCAACTGGTTTGATGAATCGAGCTGGTGCGGGTATGACGCTGATCGGTATAGGCTTGCAGAATGGTGATGGCGTATTCCACGCTATGTGTTCCGACCAGTACCACATAATGGGAAAATTGCCCTTGCGCATAGAGCTGTTCCGCAACAAAAATCTGTGCAGACTCCCAGATCGGTTGTGCTTCGTTTTCAGCTTTTAAATAGAGCCAGTCAATTTTGATGTTCTGGTCAATATCGTTATGCAGATCGACCCGATATAAAGAGGGGAAGGTACGTGCATCAATACGTTCCAGTCGGCAGATCAGGCCGTCCAGATTAAAATCATTGAGTGCCAATGGCTGTGCTTTATTTAGATTCGGTGAAGGCTTGGCACTTTGTCTAAAACCGGGTTTGATTCGGTTCTCTGTAGGAACTGGCGGCGCAATACTTTCTGGAACGGTTCGGATTTTATCTTGAATGATTGCGTCAAGTTGAGTTTGAAAGTTGGCGGTTTCTTTTTTAAGTCTGGCAAGCGCATCGGTAGATGCTTTCTTATCCTGCTCAGATGGATGCTCATTCAGAGGTTCCAGAACAGGAATTAAATGCTGGAGTTCATAATCGGTTTTGACATATTCGCTGGCATGATTTTGTAGCCATTGCAGGGCATCGGTCGATGAGTTCAGCCACGGGCTTTTTAGAAAAGATAAAGCAGGACGAATCACCCAGATTTGCCAGAGTTGTGCCTGACGTAAAGCCGCCCAGCCCATATCTGCCGAAGCGAATAAGGCATTTTCAACCCGTCCCATAAAGTTATAAGTACCCCGATAGGTCATGCTATAACCGTAACTGGCTAGATCTTCAGCCGAAAACTCTTCGTTGAGAATAAATGCCTTGAATGGCGTCAATTGATCCTGAAAGGCAGGATCGTCGCAAGATGCGCAAATATCTTTAATCCGTTGTTTTGATTTTGCTATTTCAAAAAGTGATGTTTTCTCATTTTTGAGCCCATCGATGAGATGTTTGAGCTCATCCACCAAAAGTGCTTTCTCTAATACGTCCATCTATTGTTTCCTTAGAGATAGGCTTGAGCCTGTTTTTAAATAATGAATCAGTGCAAACTTGACCGCTGCTTTAAATCGTTCTGTATCAATTATTGTTGGTAAAGTATGTTTTCCCCTGTAACAAACTGTGATGTATCGAGCAATTGTGGCTGAATAGGCCTCTCAATCTGAGCGTGTAACTCTCGAATTTTCATAACAAAAGATTGTCACTTTATGACGATTATAGAAGAAAACCAGACAAAATCTATAGCTTAAAAATGAGTAGAAAATCACATTCAAAGATTTTAAATCGAGATATGGATCATGGTTTGTCTTTGAAAATAAAAACATTTTAAAACAATGAATCGGATATCTAGATCATAAAGCAAAAAGACATCTATAAATTTATGGACGAGTTGTGACCAGCCTCACAGAAGCAGTGGTGAAAAGCACATCAAATAAAACGTAGGAAAGTCATCCACATGAATGGGGCGAATGAAGTTGGTTATAAATAATGAAAGGGAAAGATAATAAATACTGTTTTTCTAATTTGAGTTATCAAGAAGCTGCCTTAATCCTTTGATTAAAGCAGCTGAGTCTTATGATTAAGGCTTGATTTCACATTGCTCATCATTACATTGAGCTGCATCGTCCTGCTCAATCTGTTCAGAGGAGGTAGATTGCGCCTGTTGTAAGGCTTGCAAGAAAATCTCACGTGGCTGTGCGCCAGACAGCGCCAGTTTCTGATCAAACACAAAGAATGGTACGCCAGTAACATTCAACTGTTCACGCGCAATTTTCTCATCGTGGCGAACGAAATCTGCCAGCTCATCAGAATCCAGTACATATTCGACTTCGGCATTATCCAGACCGATACGTGATGCAATTTCTTCCACCACTTCACGTTCGCCAATTGCCAAACCTTCGGTCATATAGGCATGGAAAAATGCCTCTTCTGCTTCATTGCCCAAGCCTTTACTTTGGGCAAGATGAATAATTCGATGTGCGTTGAAACTGTTGCCCGAGTTGGCTTTTTGCCATTGGAAGTCGATACCTTCAGCTGCTGCCATCGCTGCAACATTGCGCTCCATGTCTTCCATTTCCGCATAACTACGGCCATATTTTTTGGCTAAGCGTTCGGTATTCGATGTGTCATGCTTAGCTGGTGCATCAGGATCAAGCTCGAAGCTATGCCAGTGAATCTCAAGCTCGATGCCTGCTTCTTCTGCGACATGTTCAAGACGTTTTTTACCGATATAACAAAAAGGGCAGACCACATCTGACCAAATATCTACACGCATGGCGTATCTCTTCAATTCTCGTTAAACAGATAATAGGGGCGGAGCCGATGAATTTAAAGCGATGAATATGTAATGCTGCGTTACGAGAAGTGAAATAAAAATCATATAAAGGTTTGTCTTTTATCGATTAAACTGAGATTCAGAACATAAAAAAATATAATGAATTTGGAGGCAATATGCGCCGTTTTTTATTATTTTTCCTTGTGGTGGTCCTTGGCATCGGTTCTTTTTTTCTCTATCAACATCAATTACAGCAACGTGCTGCCAACAATAAACAAATGTTTGAAGTGGTGATGGCTGAGAAAATGCGTACACTTTACGATCAGGCACAAGACTGGACTACACCTGTACAACTGGATATTCATGACGATCGCTTATCTGGCGATTATAAGTTGATGTCAGAATTCCTACTCAACTACTGGATGCAGAATGTTGAAGCACGAAATCGTTATCTACGTGAACTTAAAGCTGCGAACTGGGATACTTTTCTAGATGTAGAGCGACTAGATCAGGATCGAAAACAGGATTATAAAGACACTGAACAGATGCTGGCGGATGTGCGTAAAGCATCCATTGAATATGAACAAGCGCGACAACAGATTCAGTCCAGTTCTATGGAACAGGCAAAAAGTCTGACCATTCAGAATGAAATGCGACAGTCCTTACAGGCAAAACTGGAAAGTAACCTGAAAGCTGATAAAGCGCATGATATTTTCCCAATTGAACAGCAGATTATTGAAAAAGCACAGGCCATGTTGGATATGCTGAAAAAGCACCAATGGCAAAGAAAGGACAAAATGATTCTTTTCCGCGAAACCGCGCAGGTGAAAAAATTTAATACGCTGTATCAAGATGTGCTGAAATTGAATAGCAAAATGGAGAAAATCAAGAAAAATAATGCAGAGGTACTGGAAGAGGAACTGTAATCCATATCGCTGACTCAATACACATTGCATGCATAAAAGGCAGACGTCGAATATATGAATTTATGGCAGCTATTTCATAAAGTAAAACCTTTTGTCCTTCCCTATAAGTGGCTGGTTGCTGTGACCTTGCTGCTGACGCTGATTGGTGCTTTATCTGCACAGGTCAATGCGTTGACCTTGCAATATGCGGTTGACCAGATCAATGCTGTGGTTGAATCAGGACAGGGCTTGAGTGCAGGCTGGCATATTTTGGTCACCATTAGTGTGATTTTGTTGAGTAAAGAAGTCATCAATATCTTTATTCAATTTGGGCAAAAGTTCTTTGGTGAGAGACTCCGCATCTTGATCTCACAAGATGTGGCGCAGTCGATCATCGTGAAATTTTTACAATATCGGCTGGCTTTCTTTACGCAGGATGATAATCAGGCTGGAAAATTGCAGACCCGTATTGATCGGGGTATAGGCTCAATCACACGACTCGTACAGATTTTCTTTATCGAGATTTTTCCGCTGTTTAGTAGTGCCTTGATTGCCTTGTGCTTAATGTTTTATGCCAATGTGTGGATTGGTCTGGTGGCGTTGTGTATTGTCCCGATCTATTTCTGGGTTACCTTTAAACAGGCGCAGAAATTGAGCGGCACACGCCGTAATTTACGTGATGGACGCGAACGTAAAAGCCAGGGCATTTTAAGTATCATTAACTCAATCACTGTCATTAAATCCTTTAACCGTGAACAGATCGAAGCAGAAAAACAGCTGACACTACAAAAGCAATTGACCGATCACCAGATGCGTACACGGCAGCTCAGCTTCTTGTTTGAAGGGCTGAAAACCTTTATTGAACAGATCGGTGTGGTCTTTATTATCATCCTCACGGCCTATTTTGTGTTAGTCGGTGATATGAGTATCGGCATGATCATGTTCCATATCCTGCTGTTTAATAATGTCTCAGCACCGATTCGGTCCTTGCATCGGATCTATGACGAAGTGAATGACGCGATGATCTATGCAGAAAGTTTTTTCAAGATACTGGAAGCGGACGATGAGGTGGAGACATCGGGACAATTAAAACCATCCCCACTGACAGGAAAATTTGAGCTGAAACAGGTAAATTTTTCCTATCCAAATGGGTTTCATGCGTTGAAAGAGATTAACCTGACCATCCAGCCTAATAAGATTACCGCTTTGGTTGGCTTGTCGGGGGCGGGAAAATCAACCTTAATCAGTCTGCTGGATAAATTTTATGTGCCCCAGTCGGGTGAGATTCTGCTTAACGGCACTCCGTTAAATGACATCGATACCCAATATTTGCGAGATCATATTGGTCTGGTATTGCAAAAAAATCATATTTTTCAGGGAACGATTGAGGAAAATATTCGTTATGGCAAGATGAATGCGACACAGGATGAAATTATTGCTGCCGCGAAGAAAGCTTCGATCCATGAGCAGATTTTGAAATTACCGCAGGCCTACCAGTCGGATGCCTTATTACTTTCAGGTGGGCAACAACAGCGGATTGCGATTGCCCGCATGTTCCTGAAAAACCCCCCGATTATTTTTTTGGATGAGCCGACCGCGAGTCTGGATGCAATCGCAACTGAACAGATCAAACACAGTCTGGATGAGATTAAGCAGGGGCGGACGGTTATTATTATTTCCCATAGTCTGTCACAGATTATTGATGCGGATTATACCTATGTTATGCAGGATGGCATGATTGTAGAACATGGCGAACATCATCAGCTGTATCAGCAACAAGGCGTGTATAAAAACATCTTTGATGCGATGGCCAAGAGCCTGAATATCGAAAAGATTTCCAAGACTTTTGAGGGTGATGATGAAGAGGAAACCCATAGTTAGTGAAAGCTTACCTACTTCAAACACCCTTAGATTATGCATTAATTGAAAATCTTTTCGGCAGCCTGAAATGGTAGGCTGACGACATCGATGGCGACTGCAAACGGTAGCAATACCAGCTTTTCTAAAGGATTCATACCTGATTTGGAGGTATAACTTTCTTCTTTCTGTGTATAAATAGTCACTTGATAAGGCTTACTCAAGGCTTTTAGCGAAGTGAGATTATTGGCAGCAGGGTAAACTACACCCGCCAGCTTAATATCGAAGCAGAATCGCTGTGCCTGCATACGTTCATCGCTTGACGATGAGCATTCTCTAGCGCCATTTTCAATAAAAAATTCGAGGTCTTTTTTATTCAAATCTTCTTTGAGTTTGACATAAGAAAGTGGCAAAGTTCCTGAAAAATGGCCATCATTTTTTTCAGAATAGAAATTAAGATCTCGGGTGATTTGAATATTCTTTGGATCAAGTCTGCCAATTAAAGTAACAAACTGGCTGCCTCCTTGAGTCAGGATATAACTGTTCTTTTGTCCTGCAATCACGATACTGTCTTTTGGCAAATTTGCAGAAGCTTGTGCTGGTCGTCCAAAAGCAACTACGCTGTCTTCAACCAAAGTGACTTTCGTCGTGCGTGTATAACTCCGATTGTCTTTTTTGATTAAGGTTGAAGTGGCACAGCCAGTAAGGAACGTGGCAGATATAGTCAAAGCGGTTATTGTTTTTGCTAAGTCTGTAAGCATTGGGATCATCCTTGATATTTTGTAGTAGTGAGATACTTTTGTTTAACAGCAGTATCTGATCAATGGCGGTACTGAGGTATAGCGTTAGTTATTTCCATACCTCATTGGTCAGACCTATGGCCTGAAAAGGAAGTGCAATTACATCAAATGCAACGGCCAACGGAAGTAGGGGGAGCTGTTGCATGATTTCTTTATTGGAACGTTTGACCGTTCCACTTTTATAGTGGAGATATTGAATTTTGACATGATATGGTTTGGATAAAGGCGTTAACTTATCCAGATTATTTGCAGCAGGATATACCTTGCCTTCAAGTCGAAGGTCAAACGTGGCAGGTCTTATTTTTTCCAGACAGCTACAAGGTTGAACGCCATATTGCTTAAAAAGAGTGGCTTCTTTGTCATTTAACTTTCCGTTGGGTGGCGTATAAGAAAATCTAAAATTGCCGTAAAAACGCGGACTATCCTGTGCGGGTGCATTAAAATCGAGATCACGATCAATTTTGATATATTCTGGATTCAGTTGGCTAATGAGCTGAACCAGTCCGCTGCCTCCCTTATTAATCACGTAACTATACTGTTTTCCTGCAATAACGATGCTGTCAGCAGGTTCATCGGGTAAAGCGGTAGCGGGCTTGCCAAAAGCAACCACATCATCTTCAAGTACGGTAATCCATTCGTACCCTGAGTCATATTTGGTAAATATATCTCTTGTGGAATCACCAACCCGATTGGTTGCGCAAGCGGTAAGGAATAATGATGAACATAAGCTAAAGATTAAAATATTCTGATTTAAACCGTTGAAACGCATTTTTGTTTTTACTTTTCCAATAATTATAAAAAGGATAAATAAAAATTCTTATGAATGCGAGAACTTCCTTTATTTAATTAATCCGATGAAAATGATATAGCTCGATTTAATCATTTGTTCAAATAATAGTGCCGATTGACCGTTTATCTGACCCTTACTGAATCAAATCTGACTTTGCTGTAGCCTATTTATATATGCTTTTATTTAACTCATTATTTTCTTATGGATGAGGGATATTTGGAGCAAACGATGAATTTTTTTAAACAAGCAGCTTTGATCTCCCTGTTGATTCCTCTGGGTGTACCCATGGTTCACGCGCAAGAGGGAGAGGTTACGTCATTACCAACAATTCGGGTCATGGCTGAATCTGAGCTACGGGAAGAAGTTGGATTTGTGCCTTATCAAGAAGATAAGCAAACCCGTCAAGCGCTGCAACATCGTGTCTATAAAATTCACAATGACATGCAGAATGCAGGTGTGACTGAAAGTCCGACCAGCGTGAATTATCAGCCTATGGCAGCACAGCCAGATCTGTCTCAATATTCTCCGATTTTGCAACAATACATATTGGCTGTTGCTTCTGGTTTTCAGTCCTCAGACCCAACCAATGGTCTTTTTAAAATGCTGGAGCCTTTGAATATTAACCGCGGTAATATTGACGGCATTCGCAATGGCACGATTAAAATTGATTTAGGCGATATTTTGAAATTGCAGCAACAGATTAGAGATGGATTAAATCCACCACCGAATCCTTTGTTTCCGCGTTAAAAATTTGATCCTAGCAATAAAAAATCCCCGCAAAGTGCGGGGATTTTCTTTTTATCTCAGTGTCGATTAAACACGTTCGATAATGGTCGCGATACCTTGACCAAGACCGATACACATGGTGGCAAGACCGATTTGTGTATCTTGTTGTTCCATCACGTTCAACAAGGTTGTAGTGATACGTGCACCAGAACAGCCCAATGGGTGACCCAATGCAATCGCACCACCATTCAAGTTGATGATGTCTTGCTTTTCATAAACGCCTAAGCCTTTCATGACTGATAAGCCTTGAGCAGCAAATGCTTCGTTTAATTCGATGGTCTGGATATCCGCCATGGTTAAACCAGCACGCTTAAGCGCTTTTTGAGTTGCAGGTACTGGACCGTAACCCATGATTGCAGCATCACAACCTGCGATCGCCATTGAACGAATCACAGCACGTGGTTTTAAACCCAATGCTTGAGCACGTTCAGCAGACATCAATAACATTGCAGATGCGCCGTCAGAAAGAGCAGAAGAAGTTGCTGCTGTTACTGAACCACCTTTAGGATCGAAAACTGGTTTCAATGCTTTAAATGCTTCAAGGTTAGCATCAGCACGAATTACTTCGTCGATGTCGCAAAGGATTTTGAAGCCGTTTGCATCGTGGCCTTCAACACCAACGATTTCGTTTTTGAAACGACCTTCTTGAGTTGCAGCCCACGCACGACGGTGAGATTCAACACCGAATGCATCCTGCTCTTCACGAGAGATACCATTCATGCGACCTAACATTTCAGCCGTTAAGCCCATCATGTTAGATGCTTTTGCATAGTGTTTAGACGCTTCTGGGTTGAGGTCAATGCCGTGCATCATACCGACGTGGCCCATGTGCTCTACACCACCGATGATGAACACATCACCTTGGTTGGTTGCAATTTGAGCTGCCGCAGTGTGGATTGCTTGCATAGAAGAACCACAAAGACGGTTTACTGTTTGACCGCCAGCAGTTTTTGGAATATCAGCCAATAAACCAATGTTACGAGCAATGTTCATACCTTGCTCTAAAGTTTGGTTTACACAGCCCCAGATTACATCTTCAACTTCATTGGTATCAAACTGGTTACGAGCAACAAGTGCACGTACTAATTCAGCAGATAAACTGTCGGCACGTACATTGCGGAACATACCGTTACGTGATTTGCCCATGGCAGAACGAACGCCATCAACAATCACAACGTCACGTGGATTTAAAGTAGCCATTCACGTCGCTCCTTAACCGTAGAATTT
>Ga0153918_1000350_pt1 | contig 24014 bp, 21 predicted proteins | sample TSFL002MetaG_FD_104687 | JGI IMG/M metagenome (GOLD analysis project Ga0153918, IMG submission 104687) | Attine ant fungus gardens microbial communities from Florida, USA - TSFL002 MetaG | ecosystem: Host-associated > Fungi > Mycelium > Unclassified | place: USA: Florida, Paynes Creek Historic... | reverse complement strand
TTGGGCAAACTTGCGTGCTTCATTTAATATATAATCGCGTTGGTACATTCTTATTAAAGCTAAAAGACCAAAGCTGAAAGCACAAAGCTTATAATGCAAAAAGCACAGAGCTCCTGTAAAACGAATTTAAGAGAGGCTTTGTGCTTTTGTCTTTTAGCTTTCAGCTCAAAAACTACCAGCTACCGGATGAGCCACCGCCGCCGAAGCTGCCGCCGCCAAAGCCACCGAAGCCGCCACCGCCGCCTGATGAACCGCCGCCGCTCCAGCCACTGCCGGATGAACCACCGCCCCAGCCGCCTCCCCGGTTGCCACCGTTCATCATGGAGCCGGCCAAAAACCACCAGAACGGACTGGCAGAGCCGCGACCACCGATGATGTTGCCACCGCCACCGCCACGCCTGCGGAAGACCAGGATCAGTATAAAAATAACAATGATGATGATGAAACCGGCTGGGCCACCATCATCTTGCTTAACTACTTTTTGACGCGGATGATCGTTCTTGTACTCTCCTTTGTTATAGCGAATGATATCATCTACAGCCGCATTCAGTCCACCAAAAAAGTCGCCCTGTTTAAAATTGGGCTTCATATCATTCTCGATGATCTGGTGGGTAATGGCATCGGGCAGCATCCCTTCAGAACCATAACCGGTCTGTATGCTCATCTTGTGGTCTTTCAATGCCACCAGCACCACCACGCCATTGTTCTTGTCTTTTTGCCCTACGCCCCATTTGCGGCCCAGTAGCGCGGCATATTCATTAATATCATAATCGCCGGTTGATTGCATCATCACTACCGCAACCTGTACTGAAGTTGAGTCATCAAAGGCTACCAGTTTTTGTTCCAGCTGAGCTTTTTGATCTTCGGTAAGGGTATTGGTATAATCGCTAACCAGGGTAGATGGCTTGGCCGGGAACTCTTGCCCGAAGGCGGCCCCAATGGCCAGCACCAACGCCAGGCTTAATATCAGTTTCTTAAACATTGTGTACACAGTTTAGTCTTCGCCGTCCATAAAGGCAATATCGTCCGGCAGTTCGTTACGATCGTTATCCTGGTGCGGGAAGTATTTTTTCAGTTGCTGGCCGGCCATCTGTAGTCCGGTAATAATACCCTCTACCAGCTTGCCATATTTAAATTGCTCCAGCATGGCCTCTTTGGTGCTATCCCAAAAATTGGCCGGCACCACCTCATTGATCCCGCCATCGCCAATAATGGCAAACTTACGGTCAACCGTAGCCAGATAGATCAGCACCCCATTGCGCAGGCGCGTTTTATGCATGTTAAGTTGCTCAAAATACTGCGTAGCGCGTTCAAGCGGCTCTACATCGCATTTCTTTTCAATGCACACACGTATCTCGCCGCTGGTATTGGCCTCGGCCAGTTCAACAGCGCGGCGTATCTGCAATTGCTCTTCTTCGGTAAATCGGGCCATCTTTTTAATGATGATTACACTGATTTGGATGATGATTGCACCGATTATTGGTTGATTCTACGGATTTTTTTAAAAACCACACCAATGCTTTTGGGCATCATCGGTATAATTCTATGAGTCAAACCGGTGTAATCAATCAATAATCAGCGCAATCCTAAAAATTAAAATTCTACTTTCGGCGCTTTGTCAGAGCCGGCTTCGGCGGCAAAATAGCCTTTCTCTTTAAAGCCGGCTATGCCTGCAACAATGTTAGCCGGGAACGCGCGGATCTTGCTGTTGTAATCCTGCACGGCATCGTTAAAATCTTTACGGGCCATGCCAATGCGGTTTTCTGTGCCTTCCAGCTGGGCACTTAATTGCTTAAAGCTGTCATTAGCTTTCAGATCTGGATAACGCTCTGATGCAACAATCAATCGACCCAAAGCAGCACTCAACTGGCCTTGTGCAGCCTGGTATTTGGCAACGTTTTCCGGAGTCAGTTTGTTAGGATCAACCTGGATAGAAGTTGCTTTGGCACGAGCCTCGGTAACAGCAGTCAGCGTACCTTGCTCAAATTTAGCTTCGCCTTTAACGGTTGCTACCAGGTTAGGGATCAGATCTGCACGGCGCTGGTACTGGGTTTGCACCTCGCCCCATTTGCTTTTCACCGTTTCGTCTTTCTGTACCATGCCGTTATATGAGCAACCGCCCATCAAAGCAATTACTACTACAATGCCAATTACTATCAGTAAGTTTTTCATTTTTCTATGTTGATTAATTTAGGTGTTAGATGTCAAATGCCATACCGATGTTACAAAACAGGCACCTAAAATGACATAATGGCAAGTTAAGTATTTGTTTTGATTTAAAACAAGGGTTGATGACAGAGCACTATATTTGATTTTTCACTACCGCACTCAAACAAATGAGAAAACTTTTCATACCGGCTTTGCTGGTACTGCTGGCAATACAGGCGCAGGCGCAAAATCTGGTTCAGTATGTAAATCCCATTATTGGTACGCAACGGATGGGGCATGTCTATCCCGGCGCAACGGTACCTTATGGCATGGTGCAGCTAAGTCCGGAAACAGACACCATCAGTTATGAACGCAATGGCAAATATAATCCTGATGTTTACAAATACTGCGCAGGCTATCAGTATGACGATCACACCATTGTGGGGTTCAGCCACACGCATTTTAGCGGCACAGGCCACGCTGATCTGGGCGATTTTTTAATTATGCCGTCAGTTGGGCAGCTCAAACTCAACCCCGGCACGGCAGACAAACCTGGTAGTGGCTACCGCTCACGGTTCTCGCATGCCAATGAGATAAGCCAAGCCAATTACTACAAGGTTAAACTGGATGACCCAAATGTACTTGCCGAGCTGACCACCACCACCCGCGTGGGCTTTCATCAATACACTTTCCCGCAGAGTGATAATGCGCACATCATTCTTGATCTGAGCGCGGGTATTTATAACTATCCCGATAAAAATGCGTGGACTTACCTGCATTTTGTAAATGATACGCTGGTTACCGGCTATCGTATTACTAATGGTTGGGCACGCACCCGCACTTTATACTTTGCCATGATATTGAGCAAACCGGCACTGCATCACGGCTACAAAAATTTTGGAAGGCCGGTGCCTTACCGTGGTTTCTGGGGGCAGTTTTCTACAATAGACTTTGCCGAAGCGGCAGGCACTCAGTTGCGTGCGTGGTTTGATTTTAAAACCCGGCCAGGCGAAAAGATTAAAATAAAACTGGCCTTATCGCCGGTAAGTATGGACGGAGCGCTGGCCAATCTGAAAGCTGAGGCCCCCGGCTGGGATTTTGAAAAAATAAAGCAAGCCGGACAAGCTGCATGGGAAAAGGAATTACACAAAATTGAAATAAAAGGCGACAAGGACAAGTTGATTAATTTTTATACCTCGATGTATCACGCCATGATTAATCCCACCGTTTATATGGATATTGACGGCAGCTATCGCGGGCTTGATCAGAATACACATAAAGCCGATGGTTTTATTAATTATACCACCTTTTCCCTTTGGGATACACATCGCGCGCTGCACCCACTGTTTAATATTATAGATCCCAAGCGCAACGCAGACATGGTTCGGTCTATGCTGGCGCATTATGACCAAAGCCCGGAGCATATGTTGCCTATATGGTCAAATTCAGGCAATGAAGATTGGTGCATGAGCGGATATCATGCTGTATCAGTAGTGGCAGATGCTATTATTAAAAATAATGCTGTGGGTATTGATGCCAGCCACGCACTGGAAGCTTGCGTAAATACTGCCCGCCATCGCGATTACGCAGGCATTGGCTACTATATAGACAAGGGATACATTCCTGATGAAAAAAACAATGTATCAGTATCATCTACCCTGGAATATGCTTATGATGATTGGTGCATTGCCCAATTGGCTAAAAAACTAGGGCAACACGATATCTATAACGAGTTTTATAAACGCGCACAGAATTATAAAAACGTTTTCGATCCCAAAACAGGTTTTATGCATCCCAAACTTGCCAACGGAACCTTCAGGCAAAAATTTGATCCTTTTACCACCCTTGGCATGGGCTTTATAGAGGGCAATGCCTGGAATTATACCTTGTACGTACCGCATGACCCGGCTGGGCTCATTAAGCTGATGGGTGGCAACAAACGTTTTGTTACTTATATAGACAGTCTTTTTAGTTATAACCTGCCTGACAAATATTTTGCCGAGACCGAAGACATCACCCGGGATGGCATTATTGGCAACTATGTGCATGGCAATGAACCATCGCACCATGTGGCTTATCTGTATGATTGGACCGATAAACCATGGAAAACTCAGGAAAAAATAAGGATGATACTGCCCCGCATGTACAAACCCACACCAGATGGTTTGGGAGGCAATGATGATACCGGACAAATGAGCGCCTGGTATATTTTTAGCAGCCTGGGTTTTTACCCCGTAGCCCCCGGATCAGATCAATACGCCATTGGTAGCCCGGCGATAAACGGCGCGGTGATAAATTTGCCCGATGGCAAAACATTTACCATCGATGTAAAAAATCAAGGCGATAACAATATTTATATTCAGAAAATAACGCTGAACAGCAGGCCATTAACTACCATGTTTATTAGCCATGCCGATATAGTGAACGGAGGAAGGTTGACATTTTGGATGAGCGCCAAACATAAGTAAGCTAAACCGACATCAAAAATTCTACAACTAGCTTTATATTTTACTTTTGGGGGCTTGCCCATTATCTATAAAGGATATTTGCATCGTAATTTTGCCTTGGTTGTACCAAGATCCCCAATTATAAGATAAAGAAGAAGCGCCGCTGGATACCCAACGGCGCTTCTTCTTTATCTTATTTGCACATCTGCCTATGCTCACATCTGCACATTCGCCACTTTAACCTTCTTCACATTCACCGGCTGCGGCACCTTTACATAATAGCCGGTGCCATCATAAACACGCTTACGCGGATGGGTTTGACACTCGGCGCTACAACAGCCTTCCATTTGAGTGCCGCACTCTTCACATTGGGTAAAATGCTCATTGCATTCCGGATTAGCGCAGTTAATCATCTTGTCGGTGGTTTTGCCGCAGTTACGGCAGGCAGAAATTGTGGTAGGGTTTACGGAGTTTACATCTACCGCCAGACGGTTGTCAAACACATAACATTTGCCTTCAAAATCTTCGCCACCGGCTTCTTTACCATATTTAATGATGCCGCCGTGCAGTTGGTATACATCTTCAAACCCTTCGTGCAGTAGCAGAGCCGATGCCTTTTCGCATTTGATGCCGCCGGTGCAATAGGTCAGGATTTTTTTGTCTTTATACTGAGCCAGCTCATTGATCTTGTCCGGGAAATCGCGAAAATTCTCTATGTCCAGCGTAATGGCGTTTTTGAATTTGCCTAATGAGTGCTCATAATTAGAGCGCACATCCAGTATCACCACATCATCGCGGTCTTTCATCGCCAGAAAATCTACCGGCTCCAGGTGCTTGCCGGTGCGCTCGTTCGGGTTAATGATCTGCGGATCACGCAAGCCAGAGTGCACAATCTCTGATTTATAACGCACGTGCATTTTTACAAACGATGGCTCGTCAACATTATCAATCTTAAACTCGGTTTTGGCAAAGCGCTCGTCGGCCATTACAGCGTCCATATAGGCCTGACAAGCTTCCGGCGAGCCGGAAACGGTGCCATTCAAGCCTTCGTCGGCAACAATAATTCTGCCGGTTAAGCCAAGGCTTTTACAAAATTTAAGGTGATCTGCGGCAAATTGCTCCGCGTTCTGGATGGTTGTATAACAGTAATACAACAGGGTTTGATACTTGCTCATAAATTCATTGATACCGCTGCAAACGGCGTTTAATGCGGCTGCAAAGATAATAAAACCACTCAAATTATTAAAGCCCAAGCGCTTTACCCTAGTGGCACAGCAATGTAAAAACAGAAAAAAGTTACCCGGCGCCCGGTGTGTTACAGGCGGTAACGCTATATTTGCCGGGTATAACAGCCTATAAAAATAAAATGAGTATATCTAAACTGGCTCAGAACCTTAGCGGCTCTGAGATCATTAAAATAGCCGGCGAGATTAACGAGCTGAAAAAACAAGGACAAAATATTGCTAACCTCACCATCGGCGATTTCAATTCTAATCTGTACCCTATCCCTGCACCATTAAAGGCAGGTATTGTTGACGCTTATGGCCACAATCAAACCAACTATCCATCTGCAGATGGCGAGCTGATTCTGCGCCAAAGCGTTTCTGCTTTTTTAAATGAGCGCATGGGACTGGAGTATCCTGCTAACCAGATCCTGATCTCTGGCGGTTCCCGTCCGTTGATTTACTCTACCTTTCTGGCAATTGTTGATCCCGGCGACAAGGTGGTTTTCCCCGGCCCGTCATGGAACAACAACCATTACTCAGATTTAACCAGTGCCAACGCGGTGATGGTGCAAACTACACCCGAAAATAATTTTATGCCTACGGCAGATGAACTGCGTCCGCATCTTAAAGGGGCTACGTTACTGGCCCTGTGCTCGCCGCTGAACCCGACAGGCACCATGTTCAAAAAGAAGGACCTGGAAGAAATTTGCGACCTGGTAATTGCCGAAAACCAAACCCGTGCCGCCGGCGAGAAACCGCTGTACTTACTGTACGATCAGATCTACTCGCAGCTAACCTTTGGCAGCCATCAGCATTACAACCCAGTAACCCTACGCCCTGAACTGAAAGATGTAACCATTTTTGTTGATGGCAGCTCTAAATGCTTTGCCGCTACCGGCGTGCGTGTGGGCTGGGGCTTTGGCCCGGCGCATATCATCGAGAATATGAAGGCCATTGTGGGTCACATGGGAGCCTGGGCACCAAAACCGGAGCAGGTAGCCATGGCCGAGTTTTTGAAACATGACGACCAGGTAAACGAATATCTTGAAGACCTGAAGGCCAAGGTACAAGACAGCCTGACCGTACTGCACGAAGGTTTCCAACAGATGAAAGCCGATGGCCTGCAGGTTGATTCTATCGAACCAATGGGCGCCATCTACCTCACCATTAAAGTTGATTACGTTGGTAAAACCACACCGGAAGGCGACGTACTGAAAGACTCAACCGATGTAAACTTCTACCTGATCAAAGAAGCTAAAGTGGCCCTGGTGCCATTCTCGGCCTTTGGCACCGGTCATGATGTTTGCTGGTTCCGGGCATCAGTAGGCGCTACCTCGCTGGATGATATTAAAGAAGTACCGGGCAGAATTAAAGCTGCGCTGGAGAAATTAAAATAGACTCTTACCCCTCCCAACCCTCCCCGAGGGGAATGGCTTTTATCAGCGATACGCCGATGGCATCATTACAAAATATTTACACATTAAAAGGAAAATCCTCCCCTTGGGGGAGGATTTAGGAGGAGTGTATGCCTGGAACTTTATATCTCATCCCCGTACCTTTAGCCGATGATGCCGCGGGCAAATCTTTTACGCCCTATCTGGTTGATACCATCAACCAGCTTAGTGAGTATATTGTAGAGAATGAGAAAACCGCTCGCCGATTCTTGAAAGAAGCCGGGCTAAGAATTCCCCAAAGTCAACTTACCATTCATGATTACGGTAAACACCAGCGCGATAAAGGCTTAGGCGATTTTTTCACCGGACTAATGGCCGGCAAAGATGTTGGCCTGATGAGCGAAGCCGGTTGCCCCGGCGTGGCCGATCCGGGTGCTGATATTGTTGCTGAAGCGCATCGCCGTAATATTAAAGTAGTACCACTGGTTGGTCCAAGCTCTATTTTGCTGGCGCTGATGGCATCGGGTTTTAATGGCCAAAGTTTTACTTTTCATGGCTATCTCCCAATTGATAAAGCCCAGCGCGCCAAACGCCTGAAAGATCTGGAAGGCCAGGCCGAGCGTTTTAAACAAACACAGTTATTTATTGAGACGCCTTTCCGCAACAATCAACTGCTGGAAGAAATTTTGCGCAGCCTCAAACCTGCAACCCGCTTGTGCATTGCGTGCAATCTCACCGCGGTTGATGAACTGGTGCAAACTCAAACCATAGCGGCATGGAAAAAACAGCCGCCTGATTTGCATAAAAAGCCAACCATATTCCTCATCTTCTGTTCCTGAAATAACTATGAAGATCACCGCGCAACATACACAGGTACTTATTATTGGCGCGGGGCCATCGGGGTTAATGATGGCCGCACAGTTGCTGCGTTATGGCATACAGCCCGTTATTATTGACAGCAAGCAGGGGCCAACCACGCACTCTAAAGCACTGGCAGTACAAGCCCGCTCTATGGAGATTTACCGGCAGATGGGTATTGCCGACAAGGTACAGCAGGAAGGCCGCCCCGCCTTGGGTGTAGAAATCTGCCTTTATGGCGAGCCGCGTGCCCAGGTAAGGCTGGATCAGGTTGAGGAGACGGATACGCCATATCCATATGTGCTGATGTATCCGCAATCGCGCAACGAGCGGACTTTGCTGGATTATTTAACCCAGAATTGCTGCCCCGTTTATTGGAACACTACTTTCCAATCGCTTAGCCAAACCAATGAGCAGGCGACCGTTGTTATTGAGGCCAATGGCGAGACGCAAACCCTAACTGCCAACTGGGTAGTTGCTGCAGATGGCGCACGCAGTCCGGTACGTAAACAACTGAATATCCCCTTTGGCGGCGATACCTATAAAAACCTGTTTTACCTGATTGACGGCAAGCTGAACGTGCACTTTGATAGCGATTTAGTGCGATTATTCCTTTCAGATAAAGGACTAGGTGCCTTTTTCCCCTTACCGGGCGAACCCGATTATTTTCGCATAGTTGGCAGCTTACCAAAACAATATCAGGATAGGGAAGACGAACTCGGGTTAGAAGAGGTTACACCCTGGTTACATCAGGTAACCGGTCAGCCTTTTGAGGTAACTGACTGCCGCTGGATCAGCACTTACAAACTACATCATCGCATGGCCGAGCATTTCAAATCAGGCCGATGTTTTCTGATTGGCGATGCGGCACATATTCACTCCCCTGTGGGCGGCCAGGGGATGAATACCGGTTTGCAGGATGCTTATAATCTTGCATGGAAATTGGCTGGCGTGGTCAACGGTCAATTTAAACCGCACGTATTGAATAGCTATGCAGATGAGCGCATGCCGGTAGCTAAAAATCTGCTTAACTCTACCGATAGGGTGTTCAAATTTGCCATGTCCAGCAATCCATTATCGCGTTTCTTTAAAAAGCATGTGATGGTCAGGCTGCTTAATTATGTTTGGGGCAAAGCTGGTGTTAGAAAGTTATTTTTTAAGACAGTATCACAAACGGGCATTAATTATCGCGATAGCAAACTAAGCTTGCACCTCAGCCACGCCAAACATATTAAAGCCGGTGATAGATTACCTTGTCTTTCCATTTACGACGAAAAGAAACAAACCACAACAGATCTGCACGATTGGTGCGCTAAACCCGGTTTTACGCTGATACTGATGGGCAAAGTAATTGAAGAAGAATTATTCATGGTAGCAAAATGGCTTACCCAACATTATACCGGGCTAATTAATTTTTACTACCTCCCGCCATCAGAGAAAAACCAGCAGGTGTTTGATGCTTTTGAGATCAACAAAGGGCAACATAAATCTATCTTAGTTCGTCCTGATATGCATATTGGTTACCTGAACGATGCCATCGATCTGGACCGGATGGATCGGTATCTGAAAGAAATTTTCTAGCCCTTACCGAACAATCGCCACCCATCCGGCAAACACATTGCCGTTTTTCAAATCAATCTTGTAGTAATACGTTCCCTCGGGTACATTCTCGCCGTTTATGCGGCCGTCCCAGGGCTGGGTGTAGCCAGTGCTGGCAAAAAAACTACTCTACCGTAGCGGTTAAACACCTGCGTGGTTGATTTGGGGTAAGTAATCAGGCCCTCAATATCCCAGCTATCGTGCTTACCATCACCGTTTGGGGTGAATGTATTGGGGATGGTCACCTTGGTATATACGCGCACAAAAACATTGTCTGTAATCTCGGTGCCGCAACCATTTACCGGGACGGCGTGCAGGGTGTAGGTGATGTCTGATGGCGGCGTGGCTATTGGGTTTAATATATTTGCGTTGCTCAGGTAATCAGCCGGTGTCCAGTAATAGGTGGCATAAGTAGCCTTACCATCCAGCGTCACGCTTTGACCCTGGGTTATCTTTTTATCGGCCCCCGCATCTACCGTAGGTTTGGGTATCACATTTACTGTAACACTGGCAGTATTACTGCAGCTCCCATTTGTAACGGTAACCGTATAAGCAGTAGTTTGGGCAGGCGTAGCCACCGGGCTTGCCACATTGGCGTTTGACAGACCCGCAACCGGCAACCAATTATAACTGCCGCCCCCGGTAGCAGCAAGTGTAGTTTGATCGCCCTGGCAAATGGTTGTCGCAGTGGCTGATGCCGTGGCCACCACTTGTGGGTTAACCGTTACCGGCACATCAAAATTAGCCTCGCAGGTATTCTTTGTAGTTTTTAAATGATAGGTACCCGAGTTAACCGTTGTGGCATTAGCAATAGCTGGCAATTGTTGACTGGACGTAAATCCATTTGGCCCTGTCCATTCATAACTATCAGCAGATGCCGCGTTCAAGTTGATAGTCCCACCATAGCAAACGGGACTGCTGGCCGTAGGCGCCGTAGCCACACTGCTGTTAATAGTTAACGTCAGCACATTGGATACTACCTGGCAATTCACTGAGCCTATTTTATCAGCCTCAGCACTTACTAACCTGTATTGATAGGTGCCTGCCAGGGCCGGCGTAAAGTTGAGTGTATAGGTGGTAGCCGTGGCGCCTGGAATATCGGTCCAACCACTGGTAGCGTTAAGCACCTGCCATTGATAGGCGGGATTAGTGTAGCCCGATGACGGATCGCCTTTTAAAGTATAGGTTTGATTGGTGCCCGCACAACCCGTCAGCGTAGTAGTGCTGGTTGCACCGAAGGTAGATGTGATAATTGGGCCGCAGGGACGGAAGGTGATATCGTCCAGCGCCAGGTCATTCGCCGGAGCACCGCCCGAACTGTTGTTGCGCATACGGATCACAATGTCAGACACACCAGTTGGTGTAGTAAACAACATTCCTTCGGGTATCCAGTGCGGCCCATCGGTAGTGAGGGGGATGGAACCAGTATTGAGACTCTTAATAACCGTTCCATCTGGTTTCTCAATCAAGAAAGTAATATCTGGCGGACTGATATCGCGCGATCTTAGCAGGTTAACCACCCAGGCCTTAAACTCATACGTAGTGCCGGGGCACAAACCGGTAATGGTACTTTTATAAAAATAGTCTGATGTTGAAAGGCTGGCGTTAACCACCATCATGTAGCCACCGGTGTTGCCAGTATGGTCAGCAGTACTCCACCAGGTGCCACCGGCCCCCGCAGTAGTATTCTCTACCGTATAAGAACCATCAATAGGAAAATCTGCCGATGAGTAGGTATAGCTGGTAAAATCGCTGCCTAACGCAGCGGCGTGTGTTGAAGTGCCAGAACCAAATGTAATATTCACCACCGGATCGCCCAGGCTACCGGTGCACAATTGCGCAACAGCCAGTTTGCTACCCAGCACCAAGCCCATCAACAAGCAGCATTTACGTAACATTGATTTAAATAATAGTGTGCGGTAATTCACAATTAAAAGGCATAAAAAAAGACCGGCCACCATAAAACCGGTCTTTTTACAAGAGCCTTAACCCTTTTCGACCAAATCACAAACACATACTGATCTCGAAACGGCTCTTGCTGATATAAATGTGCGCGGAAAAAACGCGCTTTGTACCGATGTATCGGTGAACGAGGATTTTGTGTCGATGAATTATCCAGCAGTTAACTTTTACGTTTATGATAAACAACGCTTAGAGCAACCGCTATATCAATCCAGCTATTCAATTGTTTATTTTGCGTATACTTCAGGCTGTAAACCACAGCCATCAACCCAACACTCCAAACTATTTTATAAATTTGTTATTAACAAACTCAGGTAAAATACGCATGAGCGAAACGATACTGGTGATTGGAGCAAATGGCCAGATTGGGACTGAACTGGTCACCGCTTTGAGGGGTGTATACGGGACAGACCGGGTTATTGCGTCGGATATTAACAATCCTATCTATGCCATCCGCTACAGCGGGCCTTTTGAATTTGTGAACGTGCTGGATAAAGACAACCTGCATCATATTTTTCAAAAGTATCAGCCCACGCAGGTTTATCTGCTGGCGGCCATTTTATCGGCTGTTGGCGAGCAAAAACCACGCATGGCCTGGGACCTCAACATGACCGGTCTGATCAATGTGCTTGATTTTGCGGTAGAGTTTGGCATAAAAAAAGTATTCTGGCCAAGTTCTATTGCCGTTTTCGGGCCGCACTCGCCACAGTATAATACGCCGCAATATTGCGTAATGGACCCTAACACGGTCTACGGCTTCAGCAAACTGGCCGGCGAACGCTGGTGCGAGTATTATAACCGCAAGCACGGGCTAGATGTGCGGAGCCTGCGTTACCCCGGATTGATTGGCTGGCGGGCAAATCCCGGTGGCGGCACTACAGATTATGCGGTGCATATTTTTCATGAGGCACTGAAAAACGGCAAATACGAGAGTTTCCTCTCGGCAAACACTGCCCTGCCGATGATGTATATGGACGATGCCATCCGCGCCACGCTAACGCTGATGGACGCCCCGGCGCGACAGATCAGCATTCGGTCAAGCTATAACCTGGGAGGCATCAGCTTTACCCCAACGCAGCTGGCCAATGAAATTAAAAAGCATCTGCCAAACTTTGAGATAAGCTATGTCGAAGTTGATCCGCGGCAGGCCATTGCCGACAGCTGGCCAAAAAGCATAGATGACAGCCAGGCACGAACCGACTGGGGCTGGCAGCTGGAATTTGACCTGGCCAAAATGACGGCAGACATGCTGGAGAATTTGAAAAAAGTAATTTAAAGCCGCATAATTCCGCTGGCTGATGAACTATTATACCTTGAATGATAGTTTGTTTATTTAGTCAGGTAAGTTAAATTTGCAACTTAATATTAACTATATACCAAACACCCTGCTTGTTTAAAGCAGCATAATTCCTCCCCCTTTAGGGGGCCGGGGGGCTTCAAGATACTATGGGAAGAGCATTTGAATTCCGTAAAGAAAGAAAATTTAAACGTTGGGCCAAGATGGCCGTACAGTTTACCCGTTTAGGTAAAGAGATTGTAATGGCGGTGAAATCCGGCGGTCCGAACCCTGAGACTAACTCGGCATTACGCACCGTAATACAAAACGCCAAAGCAGTAAACATGCCGAAAGACCGTGTTGAAGCTGCTATTAAACGTGCATCGAGCAAAGACTCGAGCAACTACGAAGAAATTGTGTACGAAGGCTATGCACCGCACGGCGTAGCCGTACTGGTAGAAACCGCTACCGATAACACCAACCGTACCGTAGCCAACGTGCGCAGCTATTTCACTAAAACTAATGGTGCCCTGGGCAAAACCGGTTCTCTTGATTTTATTTTTACCCGCAAAGCGGTATTCCGCTTTGACCCGGGTGAGCGTGATCTGGAAGAGTTAGAACTGGAACTGATTGACGGCGGCCTTGAAGACCTGTTTGTTGAAGCAAACGAAGAAGGTAATGCCGAAGCTGTAATCCACACCGCATACGAGGATTTTGGCAAAATGCAGAAAACACTGGAAGAGATGGGTATCGAGACCAAATCGGCCAAGCTAGAGCGCGTTGCCCAATCATTCAAAGAAGTAACCGAAGAGCAGGCAGCCGACGTAATGAAGCTGATTGACAAACTGGAAGAAGACGACGACGTGCAGGCGGTTTATTATAACATTGCCGAGTAAGTCTGAAAGACAGAAAAGTCCGCACCTAAATAGAAAAGCGATAGGAAATCCTGTCGCTTTTCTATTTAAATGCGCTTCAAATCATTCCTCACTTAACAATCGTTCATCCAATTGCTTAGTTGCCTTCGCACCCAGCTTCTTCAACATTTCTACCCGGCCTACCAAGTTACCGCTGCCGGTAGATAGTTTGCCAAAAGCATCATTATACGCTTTTTTAGAACGATCTATATGATCGCCAATACCTTGCAGATCATCCACAAAGCCCACAAACTTATCATACAACGCGCCTGCCTTAGTGGCAATATCTATAGCGTTACGCGTTTGCTGCTCCTGCTTCCAGATGCTGGCAATAGTTTTTAGCGTTGCCAGCAGGGTAGATGGGGTTACCAGCACCACCTTTTTGTTCCAGGCAAACTCAAATAAATCAATATCGCGCTGAATAGCAATAGCGAACGATGACTCGATGGGTACAAACAGCAGCACAAAATCAGGCGAGCGCAGGCCGTACAAGCTTTGGTAGTTTTTGCCCCCCAGGTTATTGATGTGATTCTTAATAGAAAGAATATGCTGGCGCAGGTGCAGCTCGCGCTCATCATCGGTATCGCAATTCACCAATCGCTCATAAGCCAATAGTGAAACTTTCGAGTCAATGATGATATGCTTGTCATCCGGCAGGTTCACAATCACATCCGGCTGAAAACGGTTGCCGTCCTCATCGGCTAAACCCAGGCCCTTGCCTTGTTTGGTATAGCTTTCACCTTCCAGTAGTCCCGAGGCTTCCAGTATCCGGTCTAAAATCACCTCGCCCCAGTTACCTTGTTTTTTGGTGTCGGCTTTAAGGGCGCGTGTAAGATTGTTGGCTTCTTCACTAATCTGCCTGTTCAGTTCCATCAACCGGGAAATCTCGCCTTTCAGCACGTTCCGCTCATCCGATTCTGCCTTGTAAACTTTCTCTACCTTTTCTTCAAACAGCTTGATATTCTCTTTCAGCGGACTGAGCAGTTGGTCAAGGCTAGTGCGGTTGGTATCGGCAAATTTCTGCGATTTCTCTTCCAGCAGTTTGCCAGCCACGTTTTCAAACTCCAATCGCAGTTTTTGCTGTAGCTCCTGCAGGTAAAGTTCCTGCTCGGCCAATCGCTCACGCTGCGCTCTGAGCGATTGCTCGGCTGTCGTGGTACGCATACGCTCTGCCGAAAGTTCGTCATTGTAAGCCTTTAGCTGGTTTTCAAAGCGTAAGCGTTCATCCTGTAATAGGCGAGCGGTATTATCACGCTCATTGAGCAGCCATTCGCTACGTTCTGTAGCGCGGGCCAGGTCAATTTTTAATTGATTGTTTTCTGCCGATAACCGCTGTTGCTCGGCGATATCAGTACCACCGGTTGGACGTCTTAATATAATGATAATTGCGGCCAGCAGCATTAAAGCACCGGCGGCCAAAACGAATAGCTCCATTTTGATAAAAATTTTAGCAAAACGAAGATGGGGAAATGATTGATAAAAAACAAGGCGCCCTGATCGCAGATCAGGGCGCCTTGTAAAGCTTTATCAGGAAATTATAGCTAAACTAATTCTCTTCGCCAATCCATTCAAACCTGGTATAAGGCACCAGCGCTTCAGGAATCTTGATGCCATTTTCTGTCTGGTTGTTCTCTAACAAGGTAGCCACAATACGCGGCAGGGCCAGCGCACTACCGTTTAAGGTGTGTGCCAATTGGGTTTTACCTTCAGCATTTTTAAAACGCAGTTTAAGGCGATTGCTCTGGAAGGTTTCAAAGTTTGATACTGATGAAACCTCCAGCCAGCGTTGTTGTGCAGCGCTCCAGGTTTCCATATCATAAGTTAAGGCCGATGCAAAGCCCATATCGCCGCCACACAAACGCAGCACGCGGTATGGCAAGCCTAACTTTTGCAGCAGGCCCTGCACATGGGCGCTCATATCTTCCAGCACATTATATGACGTTTCCGGGTTTACCACCTGTACTATCTCTACTTTATCAAACTGGTGCAAACGGTTCAATCCGCGCACGTGGGCACCGTATGAGCCAGCCTCACGACGGAAACATGGGGTATAACCGCAGTTACGCACAGGCAATTCGTCTGCTTTCAAAATCACATCGCGGTACAGGTTGGTAATTGGCACTTCTGCGGTTGGAATCAGGTATAAACCATCCTGATTTACAAAATACATTTGTCCCTCCTTATCCGGCAGCTGACCGGTACCAAAACCCGAAGCCTCGTTTACTACCAGCGGCGGGATCACCTCGTTATAACCGGCTTTCTCAGCCTCATCTAAAAAGAAGGCAATCAGTGCGCGTTGCAATTTAGCCCCCTTACCTTTATAAACAGGAAAACCTGCACCGGTAATTTTTACGCCCAGTTCAAAATCAATCAGATCATATTTGGCGGCCAGTTCCCAGTGCGGTAGCGCGTTGGCGGGCAGTTCTGGCTTGGCGCCGTTCTCTAAAACAATCTCGTTTTCCTCTGGTGTTAATCCTTTTGGTACAGATGAGTGCGGTAGATTAGGCAGTAACACAATTTTTTGCTGCAAATTCTCTTCTATAGCAGTAAGCTCGGTAGTGTTTACCTTTATGGTTTCGCGCAGCTCGGTAGTGTAAGCTTTCAGTTTTTCGGCCTCGTCTTTTTGGCCGCCTTTCATCAGCTCACCAATTTTTTTGGCTTCGGCATTGGCTTTGGCCTGCAGCTCTTCGCTGGAAGTTTGCAGGCGGCGGCGTTCTTTGTCAAGGCTGATGATCTCATCAACCAACTCGGGCTGTTTGAAATTTTTTACGGCCAAACGTTCCAAAACCTGTTCGCGGTTATCGCGGATATAATTAACTTGCAGCATTATTTTATTTTTAAAACGAAGCAAAGATATAATAGTTCATGGTTAATGGTTCATAGTTCATGGTGTTTTGTAGCGCCACGTGCTGTGAAAAAACTATGAACTATGAACCATCAGCTATGAACCAAACAGGCAAACTCTACTTAGTACCCACCCCTATTGGCAACCTGGAAGATATGACCTTCCGGGCTGTGCGGATATTGAAAGAAGCCGACCTGATACTGGCTGAAGATACCCGCACTTCTGCACCCATGCTCAAGCATTTTGGGGTAACAGCCCGCGTGTTTGCCCACCATCAGCATAACGAGCACCAGAGCAGTAACGAGATTATTCGCTTTTTAAATGAAGGCAAACAGATTGCATTGATCTCTGACGCTGGTACGCCCGCCATCTCCGATCCTGGTTTTTACCTGGTTCGCGAGGCCTTGAAGCATGATATTGCGGTTGAATGCCTACCCGGCCCGACGGCCTTTGTCCCTGCCTTGGTTAACTCTGGTTTCCCGACGGATAAATTTTGTTTTGAAGGTTTTTTGCCGTTGAAGAAAGGCCGGCAAACCCGCTACAAACAACTGGCCGAAGAAGATCGCACTATGATATTATATGAGTCGCCGCACCGCCTGCTAAAAACGCTGGAGGAAATGGCTACTTATTTTGGCGCCGATAGATTGATCTCGGTATCGCGCGAGCTAACCAAAATGTTTGAGGAAACAGTGCGTGGTACCGTTGCCGAAGTAAAGATACACTTTGAAACGCATGCCGTGAAAGGGGAGTTTGTGATTTGTGTGATGGGAACAACAGTAAAGCCAACTAAAGAAAAGCTTTCTTATAAAGATAGAGAAGAAGATGAATAATCCCTGTTGTATCTGATACGGCGGCCTCTGGCCGCCGTCAGCATATTGCTGATATTACTTAACTAAGTACTATACCAACCCGTACCGCGCCTGCAACAATCCGCTCGAGTAACTCTTCGATCCCATAAATTGCAAATTAGTACGGCCAATGTGTTCAAACAATGGCTTGCCGCTGCCCAGTAAAATAGGATGGATAGATAGCAACAACTCATCAACTAACCCTGCCTGCACAAATGCCGATACCAGCTCTGCCCCGCCAAACAGCCAGATATCGCCACCCGGACTTGTTCTAATTTTTTGCACCTCGCTCAGAAAATCAGCTTTGCGGATAATTTCTACAGCCGGATTTTCTTCGGGCACCAACGTGTCTGAAAACACAAACTTGTACTGTGGAAAAGCGTTGATATCGCCGGTACGCTTAATCAGGTCATAGCTTTTGCGACCCATAAAAATGATCTCTATCTGGCTGAAAAACTCGGTCATGCCATAATCCTGATCGGCAAAGCACCAGTCGTACTCGCCGTTAGGGCCTTCAATAAAACTATCCAGGCTCACGGCCACATTTAAGATAACTCTGCGCATTTATTCTTCCTTATGTCGCTCTTTCCACTGTTGCGAGAATGATTTTTCGGCCACCTGCGGCATCTCGCGGTAATGTCCCCAGGTTTTTTTGAAGAGTTTTTTCAAAAAGAAATTCTTGGTTTTTCCACCGAAGAAATCCATCAGTTTGCGTTTCTTCATGGCCCGTTTCCACCAATTCCAGCCAAATTTCTCCATGCCTGTGGCCAATCCATCGTTTACCGAATCGCGGCGGTTAAGCAACAGCATCTTGTGAATCTCTATTTTAACCGGGCACACCTCGGTGCATTTGCCGCACAAGCTGGATGCATTGCTGAGGTGCTTAAACTCTTCCATGCCCTTCATGTGCGGGGTAATGATAGAGCCGATGGGCCCGCTGTAGGTGGTATTATAAGTATAGCCGCCCACGTTACGGTAAATAGGGCAGCCGTTTAAACAAGCCCCGCAACGGATGCAGTACAAACCCTGGCGCTGTTCTTTTTGTGCCAGCAAGTTGGTGCGGCCGTTATCCAGCAGGATGACATACATCTCTTCCGGTCCGTCGGTTTCACCTGGTTGGCGCGGTCCGCTCAGAATGGAATTATAAACGGTAAGGTTTTGGCCTGTACCATGCGTAGCCAGCATTGGCCAGTAGATATCCAGATCAGCAATTGACGGAATGATTTTTTCAATGCCGACGATAGCAATATGTATTTTAGGGAAAGTGGTGCACAGGCGCGCGTTACCCTCATTTTCTGTCAGACAGATGCTGCCGGTATCTGCCAGCAAAAAGTTGCCGCCTGAGAAACCTACATCAGCCTGCAGATATTTTTCGCGCAGCAGCTCACGAGCCTTGGCAACCAGGAATTCGGGGGTAGAATCTGGCGGTGTATTAAATTTTTCGTGGAACAGTTTGGCAATATCCTCTTTACTGAGGTGCATGGCCGGGGTGATAATATGGTAAGGTTTCTGCCCCAGCAATTGTACAATGTATTCGCCCAGATCGCTTTCCAGGCTTTCTATATGGTTCCCTTCCAGAAATTCATTGAGATGGATTTCTTCGGTAACCATTGATTTTGACTTGATGGCCGATTTGGCGCCCACCCGTTGCATAATCTTCAGAATCTCCTGCTGAGCTTCTTCTACGTCATTGGCCCAAATAACCTTGCCACCGCGTTTTTGGAAATTAGCCTCAAACTCAATCAGATATTTGTCCAGGTTTTCCATAGACCGCCATTTAATCACATGTCCCTTGCGCTTGGAATTCTCCAAATTGACCAGGCGGCTCAGGCCGCGCTCAACAGCCGTATCATAACGGCCAATATTAAAGTTGATGATTTGGCGGTGCCTCAGGTCAAACACCTTCTGCTCTGCATCGGTCAAAAATTCTTCGGCGGTATTTCCCATATTAATAAAGACGGTTCAGCAAAATTAACTTGATTAACGACAATTTAACGTTAAAGATTTTAACAATAATGCAGATGGAGCAAAAATGTGTGGATTTAGAAGAAACAAGATACCTGCCCATCATGCCATTTCGATGAGCACTATGGTAAGGCGGAGTGTTGGAGCGCAAGAGAAATCTTAGACTAGTGTCAAGCGGTTGCAAAGCATGGGGCTAAGATTTTTTCACCTCGTTCAAGAGAATAGTTCTCCTCACGCCACCACACGTTCCCGCTTGTTTGTTCAAAATGAAATACTTTTTATATTGTAATTGTAACAGCATTAATATCGTTTCCCATCAATGTTAATAACCCTGATTAATTTATATTGATGAAATGAGAGCCATAATACAACCAGATAATTCTCAGCATTTTGAAAATGATTTGCAGAATGTGGAAATTTTTTAAATCAGTTTTTTATTCTGAAAAATAATCCCTATTATTGCAATCCGATTTTTACGGGCTAAAAATCGCATTAAGAGCTAAAAATCATGGATTTAGTAAAATTTGTTGAAGAGCAATCGGTAGAAAATAAGCAGGTTCCTTCATTTAAAGCTGGTGACACTGTAAGTGTACATTATAAAATTAGAGAAGGTAACAAGGAGCGTATCCAGGTTTACCAAGGTGTGGTTATACAGCGCAACAGCGTTGGTGCAAGCGAAACTTTCACAGTTCGTAAAGTATCAAACGGTGTAGGTGTTGAGCGTATTTTCCCTATCAACTCGCCAAACATCGAAAAAATTGACGTAAACAGCTATGGTAAAGTACGCAGAGCTAAATTGTTCTATCTGCGCGCTCTTACTGGTAAAGCTGCCCGTATCAAATCAAAAAGAGTTTAATTCTCTGCAACACCCTCCGATTGCGGGTGTCAAAAATATTAAAGCCGCTGCCTGAAACAGGTTGCGGCTTTTGTTATGGCATTTAGTTAAGCTTTTATTTGAGGCGCTTGTCTGACCGCTTCGTTGCAGTATCAGTCAAATGGTTCAATGCGATTGCGCTCACATCAATTATGATGCAGACAGCACATCATTGTAAAATTTTACCAGGTGCTTATTAATAGCGGCAATATCATATTGCTGCTCCACCAGTTTGCGGGCACTGCGGCCAATGCGCTTACAATACTCCTCATCGCTTACACAGCGGTTAATTGCACGCAAAAATTCCTCCCGGGTATCGGCAATCAGAATGTCTTGTCCTTTGGTGTAAGCAATCCCTTCAGCACCGAGGGTGGTTGAGATAATACATTTCTGCATGGCCATCCCCTCCACAATTTTCACACGCATACCGCCACCAGAAAGCAGCGGAACGATCATGATAGATTTGCTGTTTACAAACTCCAGCGCATCATCTACTTCGCCTTGTATAAATATTTTACCCAGGGCTTCGTACTCGTCAAACTGCTCAGGAATATCATTACCTGCCACATAAAAACGACAACGCAAGTTACCATCTACAAAATCCTGGTGGAAGCTTTGTAAAAACCACTCAATGCCTTCGCGGTTGGGCATCCAGTTCAAAGAACCCAAAAAAAACAGGCTGGGAAACTCGGTTTTATGTGGATCCGGGCGATACTTGGACATATTAATACTCACCGGTATTACCTCAATTTTACCCTTTGCGCCGTATTGCATCATGGTTAGCCGATCCTGCTCAGTAAATACCGACATAGCGTCAAAGCTATTCATGTGCTGCAACTCGTAGCGCTTTACACGGGCGGCAATCAGTTTTAAAAATAATTTCTTGAGCGGATCACTCTTTTGATGAGCCAACCGCTGCCAAACCTGGTGCTCAATATTATGCGCACGGTAAACCAGCTTTGCTTTAGTATGCTTGCGTACCTCTTCAAGGTAAGGTGCTACAAACAACCCCTCAAACTGAATAATGTCATAAGCCGTGTTGCGTACCTCGCGGATAAGCAGGCGTTCAAAGGCAGGGTCATAATAACGATTGATATTAGCCGAATCATGACTAAACAGATTGAGCATCGCATCCATCAGCGATACGCTGGCATCAATGTCATAAGATCGGTATTGAATCCGTTGCAACAGTTCGTCGTTAGGCGGCAGCGCGTCTTCGTAGCGTTTTTCTGTGTTTAATGAAACCAGCGATACCTCATGTCCGGCATCCACCAGTCCGCGGATGGTATTGCCTACCACAATGGGATAGCCGCCGTTTTGTGGAAACGGGATGCGATGTGTAAGAATCAATACTTTCAAAACGACAGATTAAAACTGGTTATGGTTACCTAACAAAAATAACCAACGGGGTTGCGCAATCAAAATGTAGCGACTAAAAAATAGTCAGCTGAGGATCAGAAACACGAAATGAACGGCGGTGATAAGGTGTATAACCTAATTCCATCACCATTTTGCGATGTTTAATAGTAGGGTAACCCTTGTTGCTGTGCCAATCATACTCGGGGTGCTCGGCTGCAATCTGCTTCATAAAGTCGTCGCGGTAGGTCTTGGCCAATATTGACGCCGCCGCAATGCTGAAATATTTGCCATCGCCCTCTACGATACATTGATGAGGCACGGCCTGGTACTTATTGAACCGGTTACCGTCAATAATCAGAAACTCTGGGCGCATGTGCAGCATATCCAACGCGCGGTGCATAGCCAGAAACGAAGCATTTAGGATATTGATCTGATCAATCTCCACATTATCAACCGAGGCCACCGCCCAGGCCACCGCCTGCTCCTCTACAATAGCGCGCAGCTCATAACGATCTTCCTCCTTCAGTTGCTTGGAGTCATTCAATAAATGGTGATCAAAATCTGTCGGCAAAATAACGGCCGCTGCAAAAACAGGACCAGCCAGACATCCGCGCCCCGCTTCATCGCAACCCGCCTCTATTAATTCATACTGGAATCTGGCTAATAACATAACTCCAAATATGCTGATTTTAATGTGGTTTGTGAAGAGAAAGTATGCTGGTTCATTAATAACTCATCTCATCTAACTTCACCTTGCCTTTAAAGGTCATAAATACAAAGGTAGTGTAGCCAACTACCAGCGGCACGCCTATAGCAGCAAAGGTTAGCATAATACCCAGTGTTTTCTCTGATGATGAAGAGTTATAAATAGTTAAGTGATTAGCCGGTGATTGATTGCTGAGCAGCATGTTGGGATAAAGCTCAATAGCCACCAGGATCATCAGTAAACTAATGGTTACTGCCGATGAAACAAACGCGTAGATATACTTACGCTTGGCTACCTGGCGGGTAATGTTGGCAATAGCCAGCACCATCATCACCGGGATCACAAATAACTCCGGGAAACTGCGGATCACCTTGGCCATGTGCGGCTGATAAAGCAGCGTATAAAACGAGGTAAGCAGGATCATGATGACAAAAAAGATAGTGGTATCGCGCACCAGAATGGTAAGCTTGGCATACAGGCGATCTTCTGTTTTCATGACCAGGTAAATGGCACCGTGCATCATGAGCAGGGCCAAAGTGGTAATGCCCATAAGTATGGCGTACATATTAAAAAAATCAAGGAAGCTGCCATGAAAAACATGATCCGGACCAACATTGATACCTTCAATAACGTTGCCCAGAATCAAACCCAACAGAAATGCAATTAGTGCGCTGGAGCAGGTGTAGCAAATATCCCACATGCGCCGCCACCATAACATGGGCTCCTTACTCCGAAACTCAATGGAGATAGCCCGGAATATAATGCCCAGTAAAAACAGCATAAATGGCACGTAAAAGGCTGATAGCATAGTGGCATACACAACGGGGAATCCCGCAAACAACGCACCACCGCCAATAACAATCCACACCTCGTTACCGTCCCAAACCGGACCAATGGCGTTGAGTACAATCCTGCGGCTTTGCTCTTTCACAAAGAACAAGTGCAGCGCCCCGGCACCCAAATCAAAACCATCCAAAATAATGTAACCGGTAAATACAGCCCCTATCAGCAGGAACCACCAGGTTTGATAATCTATGCCTAAAAATGCCATAATCCCCTCCAACTCTCCTAAAGGGGAGAGCTTGTTTTATGTTTGATGGCGATGGGTTAAAGCATCGCTATTTATTATATTAATTATTCTTATTTAATCATGTCATGCTGAGCATGACATCTCCCCCTTTTTTCTTGCAGTCGCTCACATCTCCGCGAGTGACGACTATCCCACGGCCTTTGGCCGCCGTAAACCAACGTTCTTTCAGCGCATCGGGGAGGCCGAAAGGGGTTTACGATAATGCATCAACCATCTCAATATGTCGCGGACTATGATCCAGATTTTCATCGTCATAGGGTCCGTGTTTTATCTTTTTATTTAAAATGTAGATGAACAGGATAAACAACACCAGGTAAACCCAGCTGAACAGAATGAGCGAGAAAACAATCTCTCCCGCTGTTACCGCTTGCGATAGCGCTTTTGATGTACGCAATAAACCATACACCACCCATGGCTGTCGGCCAACCTCGGCACTATACCAGCCTACCTGGTTAGCAATCTGCGGTAGTAACACCGAGAAAGCGAATATGCGCAGCAGCCAG
>Ga0153918_1000345_pt1 | contig 24358 bp, 26 predicted proteins | sample TSFL002MetaG_FD_104687 | JGI IMG/M metagenome (GOLD analysis project Ga0153918, IMG submission 104687) | Attine ant fungus gardens microbial communities from Florida, USA - TSFL002 MetaG | ecosystem: Host-associated > Fungi > Mycelium > Unclassified | place: USA: Florida, Paynes Creek Historic... | reverse complement strand
TTCTGCACGCTGCCATCAATTTCGGTAATCCCGTGCTCGCCCAGCGCGGCCCGAGTGGCGAGCCTCAAGGCGTGTCTGTTGCGCTGGCCAAAGCACTCGCAGAAGAACTGTCTGTAAAGCTCGAAATGCGTACTTTTGATGCTGCTGGAAAGGTCTTCGCCGCGTTGGAGGAGGGCGTCTGGAACCTGGCATTTTTGGCTATTGAGCCGGTGCGTGAGGCCCAGATTTCATTCAGCGAGCCTTACGTGATCATTGAAGGGACATACCTCGTTGATCGCGACTCTCCTTTCCGCTCGGTCGCCGATCTAGACCGGGCCGGCCTGAAGCTGGCAGTGGGTAAAGGCGCGGCCTATGACCTGTTCCTGACTCGTACCTTGAAGCATGCCCAGCTTGAGCGAGCGGAGACCTCCGCAGGGGCAGTTGATTTGTTCCTAGACCAGAAGCTCGATGCTGCTGCGGGAGTCCGCCAGCCCCTGCAAAAGGTTGCTGATCGCGACCCGAGTTATCGCGTTCTGGACGACGCCTTTACCTCGATCCGCCAGGCGATGGCCGTGCCGAAAGGTCGGGACGCGGGCGCCGCATACGTAAGGGCATTCGTTGAGCGAAAAAAAGCTGAAGGCTTTGTTCATGGAGCGCTGGCTGAGAGTGGTCAGTCGGATGTGACCGTTGCACCGTAGATCGTGATGTTTAGAAGGGAGGCTGGTAACAGCCTCTCGTTTTGGAAGTGAAGGGCGTAAAAGCCCACCGTGCTTGGGGTAATGAAATGGCCAAGGCCGCCGATGTCGTTGTGCAATGCCTGGAAAACGAAGGTGTCGAGTATGTGTTCGGCATTCCTGGTGAGGAAAACCTCGACCTGCTGGAGTCCCTTCGTAAGTCGAAGATCAAACTGGTACTGACCCGTCACGAGCAGTCGGCGGGCTTCATGGCTGCCACCTATGGTCGCTTGACCGGCAAGACCGGCGTCAGCCTGTCGACCCTCGGCCCTGGTGCGACCAACTTGGTCACCGCCAGTGCATACGCCTACCTGGGCGGCATGCCGATGATGATGATCACCGGCCAAAAGCCGATCAAAAAGTCCAAGCAGGGTCGTTTCCAAATCATCGACGTCTGTGGAATGATGGATCCCATTACCAAATACACCCACCAATTCGCCTCGGCTGACAACATCCCTTCGCGTATGCGTGAAGCGTTCCGTCTAGCCGAAGAAGAGAAACCGGGTGCCGTGCACCTGGAGCTGCCTGAAGACATCGCTGCCGAACAGACCGACGCTCTGCCGATTCCGCGCAGCCTGCATCGACGTCCGCTGGCAGAACACAAGGCCGTCGAAGCGGCAGTTGAGAAATTGCAAAATGCTCGAAGCCCGATCCTGGTGATCGGCGCCGGCGCTAACCGCAAGATGACCGCCAATGTCCTCAAGCAGCTGATCGACAAGACCGGTATCCCGTTTGTCACCACCCAGATGGGTAAAGGTGTGGTCGACGAGCGCCACCCGCGTTTCCTAGGCAACGCCGCACTTTCGTCCGGTGACTTCGTCCACCGTGCTATTGAGGCCGCCGACTTGATCATCAATATCGGCCACGACGTGATCGAAAAGCCACCGTTCTTCATGGTGCGTGGTGGTACCGAAGTCATCCACATTAACTTCCGCTCCGCCGAAGTCGATGCCGTCTATTTCCCTCAGGTCGAAGTGATCGGCGACATCGCCAATGCCGTTTGGCAGATCTGTGAAGCGCTGAACGACACCGCGCATTGGGACTTCACCCGCTTGATGGCCATTCGTGAAGCGAACGAGGCGCAGATCGCCGAAGGCGCCGACGACAACCGCTTCCCGGTCTACCCGCAGCGTCTGGTCGCCGACATCCGTCGAGTGTTGTCATCCGAAGGCATCGTGGCCCTGGACAACGGCATCTACAAGATCTGGTTCGCTCGCAACTACAAGGCACACAAGCCTAATACCGTGTTGCTGGACAACGCGCTCGCAACCATGGGCGCCGGGCTGCCTTCGGCCATGGCTGCACACCTGGTGCACCCTGATCGCCCGGTCATTTCCGTGTGCGGTGATGGTGGCTTCATGATGAACAGCCAGGAGCTGGAAACGGCGGTGCGCCTGGGCATGCACATCACCGTGGTGATCCTGCGTGACGACGGCTACGGCATGATTCGCTGGAAGCAGGCCAACATGGGCTTCACCGATTTCGGCCTGGACTACGGCAACCCAGACTTTGTCAAATATGCCGAGTCCTACGGTGCTAACGGCTATCGCGTGGAGAGTGCGGATGCCCTGCTACCGTTGCTGGATCACTGTATCTCCAACCCAGGTGTGCACGTAATCGACTGTCCCGTCGATTACAGTGAAAACGACTGGATCTTGAACATGAATCTCCGCGAGCGAAGCGCCGCGGTATAAAGGCCGATCAACCATTCTGAACGTTCCTGGAAAATTCCGGCATCGGAGGATGTGAACCTCCCACTTTCTCCGATGGCACCCTGCCTGAACATCCATCGATATTTTCCATTCGGCTGACCCAGTGAACTGCTGGCCTTTTTGAAACCTCCATTGAACAGTCAACCAAACCGGACATGGAGAATGGACGATACGGCCCTGGCATTTATGTTCTACGTGGCTGACCACCGAGATGCGCTTGCTCAGGTACAGGCTTTGAGCGAAGCGGAAGCAGTTGAGGCCGGTGAGCCGCTGTCCTCCTTGCGTGACACTTATATTGTCCAAACCCTTGCGTCTGCAGCTCATCAAAGAGGCGTATCCCTCGAAGCCCTTGTTCGGGAATTGATTGCTAAACCTAACGAGCCTGATGAAAATCCAAGCGTGGCAAGCTTGGAGAAATACAACCGGATGCGTGACTTCGCTGCCTCGCCTGAGCCTTCAGGGTCATCCAGGGCCGCGAACCGAAGCAAGCGCACAGAGGCCCAGGCTCTGCAGTTTTGCGTGCAAAAGCACGACGCCACCAGGCTTCACTATGATTTCCGGCTCGAGCTCAACGGCACGTTAAAGAGCTGGGCCATACCCAAAGGCCCATTTTTCGATCCCAAGGTGAAGCGTCTGTCGGTTCACGTCGAAGACCATCCACTCGAGTACGCCAGCTTCGAGGGCACTATCCCTAAAGGGCATTACGGCGCCGGCGAGGTGATCGTCTGGGATCGCGGCATCTGGATCCCTCAAGGTGATCCGGACGAGGCCTACCGCAAAGGCCGGTTGAAGTTTGAGCTACAGGGCGAGAAGCTGTCTTGCTTTTGGAATTTGGTTCGAACCAACATAGAGGGCAAGCAGGAGCAGTGGTTTCTCATCAAGCATCAGGACGAGTCCGCCCGGCCAGTCGCTGAGTTTGATATCGTCGCAGAGCAGACGAACAGTGTCCTCAGCGACCGTACCGTCATCCCAAGAAAACGGGGTAAGTCGAAGCCCTCAGCGCCCGCTGAGTCAGCAGCTAAAGCAGAGCCGCTTCGAACGGCTAATGCTGTGCCGGCAGACCTTCCAGATAAGCTGGCACCGCAGTTGGCCACGCTCGTCGAGTCGAGTCCCCAGGGCAGTGAATGGCGCTTCGAAATCAAATTCGACGGCTAGCAGCACGCTATCACTCCGACATCACGGGTACTCAGAAAATTCAGTTCGCTTCGTAGGTGCGCTAACCTCGCTACCGAGCGAAACCAGCCTTCGCAACGGCTTGCCTGGTGAAAGCTGCGGGTAGCAATTTACTTTCAGCGATCCACGGCTTCATGAGTCTTCGCGGCAAAGCCTTATTAGAGACTGGCGCAGGTGAGGCAGATCGGATCTCGTCCCCCCGAACACTTCAATCGCTCAGACGATACCGGGTTCTCCACCTCAATTTCGGTCGCGATCGGCCACGAAGCCTTCGCGCCTGAGCAGATCTAGATTGGTCGGTTTAAGGGATAGGTGCGCCAGATCATCAACTGCGAACCAGCGACATTCGATGATCTCATGTGAAGGGATGGGCGCCGCTGACTGGCTGACAGTCATTCGGTAGAGCCAGTGCTCTTCGTTGGTGAGTATGTGGTGACCCAGAAACTGAGCGTCGGTGAGTTGAAGGCATGTCTCTTCCTGGAGTTCGCGGCTCGCAGCCTCGAACTGGGTTTCCCCTGGATCAATTTTCCCGCCTGGTAATGACCACTCAGGTGCCTCTTTTCGTACAAGGAGAATCTTGCTCTCCTGGGGGCAGATAACTGTGGTGTGCAGCTCTCGTACTTGGTTCATCGTGGCTCCTCCCTATGCATGGAAGGCCTTGCCAGCACGCCAAAGTTCACGCGAAGCGTTAAATGGCTTTATCGATAACCTCGTCAGCCCTCATGTCGGTACTTTATCAGACCTGACGGGCATCTGATCGCGGCGGTGCTCCTCGCTGTCAAGCACGTGATGTTCGATGATTGAGCAGGGTCAGGCAGATCTGCTCCATCACGTTGCGATGCTTTACGTGCCCTCTGCCAAGGTCGTTTCCCTCGCTAGGCAATAACACCTCAAGGCTTTGCTTGTTGACGAGAAGTATACGCCTGGCCTGCAGGCAAATGAGCGTCGTGTATCGCTCTTTGGAATTGCTCCTGATCGACCTCCTACGTAACGGAGGCACAACCCAGCAGGCAGATTCAGCACGACACCATTGGTCATGAACACCCGCTTATCTCGCTTATGGAGATCGTCATCCGCCTACAAACGACGGCTCCATCCAGTGATGGTCACTCGCTGCGCAGAATCGGAAAAAGTTCGTCCGGATTGCGTGCTTCTGCATTCATCTTGTCGCAAATAGCGTCCCCGACTGACCGGGTAGGGAAACCCTGTTTCAGCCGGGTTTTCTCTTGGTTGTCGTAAATGTCGAAGCCTTCAGAAACGGTCTGAGCATAAAACCTCACGCCTACTCGGATTGCGTCGCTATCAACCGGCACAGCTGGAACGAGAACGAATCTTGGTTGCATTTTTCGAGCCTCCCCAGGCAGTTACGTCAGTATTAGCTGGAGGTTAGTGTTTCCTCAAGGCGACTCATGCTCCCCAGAAGGACAGTTCGTCGGCAAAGTGCCATCAGGGTGGAAGTCACACCCCTAATTAATTTTCTTCTGCAAATAAATTGAAAAGCCGTCTCGTTTGGCTAACGTCAATTATTCGTATAAGACTAAAGTCGTAGGAGGGCGGCATGCGTATTCGAGGCGACGTTTTCCGGGGTTGGGCTGATCCTACGCTGCATCATCGATCTCATGATGAGACCTTGGACGATGGCACAAGGATGGACGTCCAGGTGCGACTCTCCAGAACCGGTAATACGCAGATGTTCATTGGCTTGTATGCGGGATGTGGTCGCGCGCTTCACGAAGAAGCGTTCAATGCACGGCCAGGCGAATCTATGACCAGAGCGCTTGCGTGGGGCGTAGGCAGGGCGAGGCATTTGGCCTCTTACTCACAGGGCGCATTATCTGGAGCGGTTTCAAAATAAGCTAAGGGCAGAAGAGTCGCTCGAGGAAGGAACGCGGGTGGTCGACCAGCCGCTACTGTTTAAAGCTTTTTTCAATTCGGGTCGATAGCAGTCATTCGCGACTGGCCTCTTTCGACCCAGAGCTGCCTTTGAATGTAGCAGCAATCCTGTGGCAGCGGTGATATCACCGAGCCCCTTTTCGCCGTCATTCAACCTCTGGGGTAAGCTTCGCAATAGACTTCAGTGACCAAGGGTGATAAACGGCGATGGGCTTGTTCGATCGATTGTTCGGCGGTCGTTTCACACAACCTCCACCCGATGAACCACGGATGAGCGACGCCGCGATAATGCGAGAGCTTTATCCGCTGCGTGCACAGTTGAAAGTATTTACCCAAGTTTTGTTGGCGCGCCTACCTGAAAAAGAACGCATGCGTCTCGTCAGAAGGGTATTGCGCTATTACAACCAGGGAGAGGATCCAGCCACCGCGCTCGTCAGCGGTCTTTTGGACGCAGAGAAAGGCCAGTCACTCAGTCATCTGATTCTCATGGCCGTGGATGTGCGTGGCTTCGATGATTTCGAGTACCTGGCACCGAAGCTGGTTGAAGCCAGCGGTATTGACCAGGTCTATGCCTGCAAGCATGAAGGGACACAATCACTGATGCAGGTTCTAATCGATTTCGATCGATGGCTGATCGGGTTCGGAAAGCGCTTTCTGCATGTGGATACAGGCGGCGCCGATTACGTCGGTTGCATAATTGAACATGATGGCGTTGAAAACCTAATTGCGCTGGCCAAGGAGGCTGGCATCAACGCACGGCTCGATCCCTTTTGAGGCACGTTGGCAGGCTGCTTTTGAACCCTGGCAAGTGCTGAAATTAACTGACTTCGCGGGTGCACCACGTACTCTGAGGGAGCAGGTTCATCGAGGCGTCGAACCGCCGCGAAGCAGGCGCCGCGTTAGATGGCACCGCCTGTGCGGGTGTTCGCGGGTAAACCTGTTCCTACAAAGTTTCCTATCGGTGCCTACGGCAGCTTCGCGTCGAAAGCGGCCGTTCTCGACAGACCGCTTTCGACCCATTGCGGACACTGAGGCCCTACGCTGAAGTCTAGACAGCTTGTCGCCCTCTAAACGCTCAAGCTAGTTATCAGCGTCCACTGTCGAGCCTAGGAGTTTCTCGGCAAGTCAGCTATCTGTCGTCGCGCTCACTTGCCCCCAAGGTTCGCCCGAGCCCATTGCTCAGCGGTGGTTACTTGAATCGACTGCTGTTCGTTGAAGGTTCCCGATTTAGGCCATGCCACACCTCTGCCCTGTGCGAACACAGCACGGTACTTTTTGATGTGATGGGTAGGGTCTTTTCTCAGCTCATCCATCAGGAACGGAACAGTCCACACGTTAGTTTTGAACGGACGACCCAGCGCATGTTCGAGGATGTTCGCGACTTGTCCATACGACACCGTGTCGCCTGAGAGATAGACAATCTCGTTGCGCAAGCGAGGTTCGAAGAAGACGATTTCCGCCGTGAGAGCGCCGATGTCGTCTGGTGTAGTGAGCGTCACGCTGTTCTTAAGACTGCCGAGAGCGTTAACGGTGTCATTGTCGAAGTCGACGACCTCAAATACGGGCTCGAAAAGGAAGCTGGTGAACATGCCCGTCGAGATAATGACCCATTCAGTTTTGTCTTGCGCACGAAGCGCCTCGCGTACATCGAGTTGAGAATCGAAAAGATCTTGGGGGCTGTCCCGACCGATCACTTCGAAATCCACGCCAAACTGCCACGGGAAGTAGCGCTTCACCCCCGACCTTAGCGCTGCTGTTGCCAGTTTCATGGGGGTTTCTCGACCCGCGACCATGCCGGCACAGCCTATGACGGTATCGAACCGGGCGAACACTTCAGCTAACTGTTCAATTGAATCGTTCACCAAGTCCGCTGCGACCATCTGAATGCCCAGCCCGCGAAGCTCATCGATTTCGACCTTTTTCTCCGGTATCTGGGTGTTGATGGTCGACTGTCGGAGAAGAACGCTGATTTGGGAACCGGGTGCGCGTTTTGCCACTCGCACGAGATTGCGCAAAACCGGGAGACCAAGTTCCCCGGCGCCTAGAACAAGAATGGATTGAGGGGAAAGTGGGGTTGCTTCGGTCATGATTCCTCCTGAGGCGTGATGCCTATAACATGGACAAATGCTGGCATGATCAGCCACTACTCGTAAGAAGGCACACGCGTGATACCTAGGAGGGATAAATGACCAATCAGGACGCTCTGAGCCAGGCAGAAGCCATCTGCCAAACGCTCCGAGAAGATGATGATGGCGTCAGGCGGGAAGTCCTCGCTCACGCAGGTAGCCGATGGTCATTGGGCATCCTGCATGCCTTGGGCGTGTACGGCACGATGCGCCACGCCGAGATAAAAAGACAGATGACTGGGGTGACCCAGCGAATGCTCACCAAGACGCTACGCGCCATGGAGCGGGATGGATTACTTCTTCGACGGGAGTTCGAGGAAATTCCGCCGCGCGTCGAATACGAGCTGACGCCGCTGGGTATGGAGCTGTTGGTTCGGATGTCCCCCGTTTGGATGTGGGTGGTCGAAAACGCTGAGGAATTCCGCGAGGCGCGTCGCGCTTTTGACAGTCAAGGTGAAAAGAAACCCGCCTGGCAAATCCCCACCCCGGCACTCTTTGATCCAGAGTAATCGATAGCGTGCACCCTCATTCAGATAAGTAGCTCTCGATTTGACCTGGCAAAAATCGAACGCATGCCTTTGGCCTACAGCCGCCCTTCGCGAAGGGCAGCTATGGGTCGAAAGCTGCCACTCGCCAACGGCAGCCACGACCCATAGCTGACGTTCACGGGGCCTGTCTCAGCCGTGCCCCACAGAGCCACCTGATACACCTTAAACATTTACTCGGGAGCAGGTGGCTCAAGCTTTTCCTGGTCACGAGATCCAATTCATGGGTCTACGGGACTTAGTCGAGCACATTGTGTAGTACCTCATAGATGACACCTGAGGTAATAGCCACAAGTAGCAGGTCAGTTCCAGCTTGCTGCCACTCATAACCATTGTAATGAGGAAGTCGCCCGATCAGTCGGCTATCCAGCTTCTTCGCAATCCCGGGCGGGAGAGGCTTGCCGCGCGCCAGATTCTTCTGGATACCTAGCGGTAAGGGAGAGCCTGGATTCCAGTAATTGCGGTTGTCATTGAGGATGACTCGCACCCCTCCTAAATCGACGAAAGGCCCTTCGTGCCAGTCATTGCTGTTGCCCTGATGACCTTGGCTTCCGTGTTGTCCTCCCTTGTCGTGGCTTTTCCCTTTCCCGGGATCTGCCAGCAAGATCGGGCTTACAACCAGAGCCAGGGAGAAAACTGCGGCGATACTCAATTTCCTTTTCATAGTGAGCATTCCTTGGGACATCAATCCAACCACAGAGTAGCTAATCTATTGGTAGAGACAATGCCAGTCAGGGTGCGAGCATTCCGTCGGGATTCAAGAACTTAAGCATCTAATGTCGGTCTGATTGGCACCTTCAGCTCTACCACACGCCTCTGGAGGCGAATAAAAAATGAGAAAACCCGTGCTTGCTGTCTTTGCTTGTGCATTGGCACTCGGGATGATTCCATTCGTACCCGCAGATATCTCACCTATTGGTTCCGCCTACGCCAAAGGTGGAGGTGGTGGTCATGGCGGTGGAGGCGGTAATGGCGGCGGACATGGAGGTGGGCATTCAGGCGGTATGGGAGGGAACAGCGGAAATGGCAAGAGCGCTGGAAGCGATCACGCTGGCAAGGCCACACGCGATCACGGTGTAAGCGGCAACCATTACGGGAGCTCCCGCAACACTGATAATGGTCACGGAACCACTACCTCGGGTATCGCTCACTCCAAAGACACTCGCGGTTTGGCCAAATCCACTGCCATCTCACAAACGACTCCAGGTGACCACAATTCAAGAGGTCTATCCAACGCCGTCAGATCTTCTTCAAAGAATGATCGATGATTTGGCAACTCCGATGCGGATAGACCTAGCGTTTTCAAAAGCCCAGCGTGTGCTGGGCTTTTTGGCTAGTACTGGTAGGCGTTAAAGTTTGGGCAGCCGTTGGAACCATTTCTGAGCTCATAGGGGCCCTACCAGCAAGCCGACAGCATGCCTGAAACTCGTCGCTGCTTGTTTGACTTTGGCAAACCGTTGTCAACTGTCCGCTATGGGCCGATTGCGGTCGCTCGTGAATGGCCGTATCGATTTGAATAACTGGCCCATGAACGTGCCTCTGGCAGGACAACCCTGGCCGGTCAAGCGGACAGATTAATGGACGAATGGCCGGATCCGATCAGGAATTGCGGACAAAAGAAAGCCCGCTGCTAGACGGGCGAGGGAGCTTCTATCACACGTAGGGATATCCAACGTTCCCACGCCGCATGTGAAAAGGGCGTGAAGAGCATCCGCTCGAAAATCTAGCGCCGACCATTTCCGTTAATCCAAGCCGTGTAAGCTGAAATCAAGCTTTGCGGGATGCTCGGCAAGCCCTGCTCAATCTCTAACAGTCCTGACGGACTACGTACCCAATCGGTGACCCAGGTGATGAGTCTCAATCGAGAGGCGGGGCACGGAGCTACCTGCTGCTCAAGCTCATCTGCGATTCGAGCCAGGCGTTCGATGCTGTCATCAAGTGAGGCGATCTGATCCATGTTTCCACTCCTTGTTTGATATCCAATCATGACACAGCGGAGGTGGTTGCCCGTCGGTTGCCAGCCATCTGGTTGAATGCGAAGCCATTGACCACGACGTGGCGAAAAGCTTAACTGTACACATATACAGTGTAGGCGTCTTCGTCATGGTCACCATTCTCGGCCCCCTCGAACCAGGCGGTGCGAAACTCCCGCTCTTTTCCTTCCATGTTCCGGCTGGCTTCCCGTCGCCAGCTGCTGATCACCTCGAAAAACGTATCTCGCTGGACGAGCTACTCGACGTGCGCGCCCCGCATATCTATCTCGTTCGGGTTGAAGGAGACAGTATGATCGGCGCGGGCATTTACCCTGGTGACCTGGTCATCGTTGATCGCTCCATCGAGGCGGAGCCTGGGCACATCGTCATTGCTGCTGTGAATTGCGAGCCACTTTGCAAACGCCTGGCAAGGGATGGGAGCCAGGTGGTACTCAAATCGGAAAACCCGCGCTACCCATCCCGGTATCTCCTTGAAGGCGAAGAACTCCAGGTGTGGGGTGTCGTGACCTACAGCGTGCGCAGCCATGACAAAACCTGAGCGGGTCTTCGCCCTCATCGACTGCAACAGCTTCTACGCGAGCTGCGAGCGTGTTTTTCGTCTCGACCTACGCACCAAGCCTGTCGTCGTGCTCAGCAATAATGATGGCTGTGTGATAGCAAGATCCTCATGCTCGAAGCCGTACGTGAAAATGGGCGAACCGTATTTCCAGATTAAGGACAAACTCCGTAAGCATGGCATCGTCGCGTGCTCGTCGAACTACGAGCTCTACGGCGATATGAGCGAGCGGGTAATGACGGTCATCGAGTCCATGGTACCCGCCGTAGAGGTGTACAGCATCGACGAAGCCTTCGCTGAGCTCACGGGCATGCCCGGCGACCTTGAGCGCCTGGGCCGACAGATCCGTGCCGAGGTATATCGGCGCACAGGTATCCCGGTCGGTGTTGGCATTGCCTCAACGAAGACCCTGGCCAAACTCGCGAATCACGCTGCGAAAAAATGGCAAAACCACACTGGCGGGGTAGTCGACCTACGCGATGACGTGAAGCGCAACTGGGTGCTCAAGAAATGTGATGCGGGTGACGTCTGGGGCATTGGCCGACGTCTATCCGCCCACCTGGCGGCAATGGATATCCGAACCGCATGGGAGCTAGCCCATGCTGATGCCTGGTCACTTCGGAAACAGTTCAGCGTGGTACTGGAGAAAACAGTGCGCGAGCTTGGCGGTACCACCTGCCTCGAGCTGGACGAGGCCGACCCTCCAAAGAAAGAGATCTGCTGCAGCCGGATGTTTGGTAGCCGACTGACCGAGCTTGCTTTTATCAAGGAGGCGGTTGCAACTTACACGTCCAGGGCTGCCGAGAAGCTCCGGGCCCAGCAGTCGCTCTGCAAGCGCCTTCGGGTAAGCATCCGCACGGGCATGTTCAACCCCGATGAAGCCAAGTACGCTAACGGCATCCTGGTCGAACTGCCATATCCAACGGACGATACGCGTTTGCTGACAAAAGCTGCGCAGGAGGGTGTGGAGCGAGTGTTCCGGGATGGTTTCCGCTATAGCAAGGCTGAAGTGCTGTTGCTCGACCTCAGCCAGCCAAATGAGATCACCGGTGACCTATTCGCGGCGGCACAGCCGGTGGCGAGTGAAAAGCTGATGGGCGTGCTTGATGCGGTCAATGGGAGGTGGGGCAGGGGGACGATGCGGTTGGCGAGCGTGCCGGTGGAACCCTCGTGGGGTATGCGGCGGGAGATGATGAGCCAAAGCTTCACCACACGGGTTGATGAGCTTTGGACGGTTTACTGCAAATAGGCCGGTAACACCAGAGCAAGGCCAGGGGTTTCTTTTTCCCTGGGCTAAGCAACCGTAGCGATTGTATTCAGTTATCCCGGAGTCTTCGTCTTGTGCCGCTTGCGAAGCTTCGTCAATGTTGGTCTGGTGATTACGTGTTTGATGACAAGGTGAGGGCAGAAGAAAGCCTGCTGCATTGCACGCATTCGCCTCTCAATCAGAGCTGCATTTGCAGCAGGCAACCTGTATCCGGTTCACAGCCAAAGCTTCCAGTTGCAGCGATTGACGCGCACTCGTGATGTAGAGCGTTTGTCCGTCTATACCACCTATGCAAAGATCGGTAGGGGTGGGGACTGGTAGCCCAACCATACGATCCAGGTTGCCCTCAGCATCGAAGTGGGCGAGGCTCCAGCCGTCCAACTGGGTTGTCCAAACCCCACCGGCACTGTCTACCGCCAACCCACCGAGCCGCCCCCCGCCACGGGGAAGTGAGGATAAGGCCTGCAAGGAATTGTCGGCCTTTTTTGTTTTTCACTAGGCGACGAACAGCCGGGAAATGGAGTTTCTGCCCATGTGAGTGGCTCAGGTCTGATATGAGGGGCTAGATCTGCAGGGTAAGCGTCCAGTCAAATCATCTATCGAACCAGCTCTCAGCATGAGGGTGACTGCTTGCCGCCCATGCTGTAAGGTTCGCCACCAAATCACCACAGCCTTCCAGTGGTGGCGATACAGCAAGGAGAGCGAACAATTAACATCTTCAAATCATCCATTCAAAACGTAGCTGCGGTCATAGGCCTCATCGCAGCAACGACAGTCGGGGGTTGCGTGATGATCCCTTACGACACGCCGGAATCAAAAGCCCAAATCCAGCGTGATCTGAAAATTGCACCATCGGATATTCAAGCCGTGTCGGAAACCAACTGGTGCCTATTCCCATATGGAAGCGATGCCAGCTGCAGAGTCACTCAAGGCCTGGGAGTGTTGACCAGTAAAGGCCTGATCCTCAGCCTCTACAAGAACCACACCTACGTTGAAACCGCACGCATCCTTCCGGAACAAGTGCAATGCGTGAAGACAGGTGGTGGTCGCACGGCAGTCGAACCGTTCGTTGTATTCACCAAAGACCAAGCGATCATGCTCGCCGTGATTACGCCTGGTGGAAAAATGAATGGGCCTGTGAAAATCAGTTTCTTTGACTATTTGACGAAGCCAGGGCAGCACGTCTTCACTGGAACAGACGGCGGATATGTGCGCAATTCGGGTCGAAAACAAACCGTAGGCGGACTGATGTCAGGCACTGCTATCCCGTGGCATACAACAATCGACGTGACTGAGGTTTTTAACCCTTGCCCGCAGGATCAGTAAGCTGAAACGGCTAGAGGATTAGCCAAAGTCATTCATCCACTTGCGCGGAAAAAAGTGCTCAATCTCACTGGTTTTGTGCGCCCGCAACCACGTCAGTGTAATTTTGCGATACCGTGTAGATCATGCCCGTTCAAGCGGACAGGTCAATGGACGAATGGCCGGATCCGATGACATATTGCGAAAAAAAGCCCGCTGCTAGGCGGGCAAGGGAAACGTCTATCACACGTAGGGATAACTGACGATCCCATATCGCATGTGAAAAAGAGGTGAAGGGCATCCGCTCAAAAATCTAGCGCCGACCATTGCCGTTAATCCAAGCCGCGTAAGCTGACATCAAGCTTTGCGGAACACTCGGTAAGGGCCAGACTGTTGGTGGGTGAGCACCATAGAGGTAAGGAGATGAAACGAACACTGCTGGGAATGGCGGAAGCAGGTGAGCCTCTGCTGAAGCAAGCCCTAGAGGCCATCAGGGCCTACAACGAGGCAATGTCCCAAGGCCGATCCGACGCTGATCTCGAGCGCCTTCGCATTAAGGCGGATCACTTGTACCAGACCGTGATCGACTACCAACTGCACAAAGCCGGTACTCTCGGCGAACCAGTACACTAATTCAAAATGTGCCGTCGTCAGGCCGTTTCCGTAGCAATCCTGATAAAGGACTGTCTCTGATTAAATCTCACCTCCCTGTGCCCATACCGCCACCGCAGAAGCTAGCTTATTAAGGGCTATGGTTCAGCTAATCCCATAGACCCAGAGGACTATCATGATGGCGAAGGATCCCAATAGCGTCCTACTTCCTGATCATCTGATGTACACCGATGCCGTGGAGGCTATGAAACGGTATCACCAGGCACAAACCGAAGGTATCAGCGGTGCGGAGCTCGAGCGTTTACGGCTGCTGGCCGAACATCAGTTTCAGGCCGTTACTGACTATCAGCTTCGCGCCCTTGGTGGCCCAGCCAAGCCCAATCATTAGCGATATTTAAACGCCATAGCGTTTGTTTCCCCGGATGTGATGCAGTAGCGGCCGCCTCGTGGGCCTATGCAGACACGACCAGTGGAGCAGGGGCACGACGATCCATATTCAGGTGTTGAGCTTCGAACTGGCTGCGGAGCAGGGCGCTCCCTTTTGGGCTGCGACGTGACAAAGCAGTTCGAGCCACTGCAGAGGTTTTTGTAGAAGATCCATCGTTGTGGTTGACCATCGCAGATGGGAGCGAAAAGTTCGGCACTTAAAAGTGGCGAGCTTGCGTATGAGCCACCAGAGGCTGGTGAGGGTATCTGGCGAGATGACCGAAGTGTAACCTGCCGTCGTTGGAGCTGGCGTCAGGGCGTTCCAACCCGTCTACCTGCTCGTGCCAAACAAATGTGGTTCATCCTTGAAAGCCTGCCTGGGATCCCGATCGAAACGTTGACAGCAGCAGGTGATTCGTAGCAGGACTTTCCCAGATAATGCCTGATGCTTTAATAACCAGTGAACTCGTTAAAGCTCTAGGAACGACCCCGTTAAACTGGGTTTTTTGGTCAGGCAAGTCTTTCCAGGTAGCTTGGTACCTCAGGCTCTGGAATGACTGAGAGCACCTTGAGTCTTTGGAGTGTGCGGTCACGGGCTTTTGATATGTGATCACGGAGGCATGAACAGGCTGTTTCAACCGTTCCATATAGTAGAGCTTCGAAGATCAAGCGATGTTCCACCAGCATCGCTTCGTCGTTGCTGGACTGCAGTGCTTCATGCAGGATACGTCCGACATTCATGGGGATCTGGCATTGGCGAATGACTGCTGCCATACGGGTATTGCTCACCCCCGCTATGCAGGTCACATGCAGATCCTGCTCAAGCTGTTCTATATCTGCTCGCTGAACACGGCGACCTGCCTCTTGAGCTCTAATCACCCGGCCCAACATCGCTTCAAGATCACTGCGAGACACATGCTCGACGCCTTGGCGCAAGGCATCAGGTTCAAGCAGCATCCGTAATTCGTAGTCTTGCTTCACGGTCTGGGCAGTTAATGGCCCTGCTAGCCACTGCGAATAGGGCTCTTTTTCCACTAGGCCTTTGTCCCGCAGTCGCATCAAAGCTTCCCTGACTACGTTCCGGCTGACGTTTAGCTCTTCAGCTGCGCACTGCTCATCGATTCGGTAATGGCCAAAGACCATGAAGCGGATAACCGCCTGAGCTAGGTGATCGTAAATGCGCTCACCCAGCGGGCGATAATCGATGAGGTCTTCCTGCGGCTCTAAACCCAAGAGCTTGCGCGTGAGGGGGGCTCGCAGAGGGATTTCGGTGGTGCCCTCCGGGTCAATGAGGAAGCCCCGGCCATCGAATCGTCGGATGAGGCCTTCTTCATGGAGCAGATTGAGGGCATGACGAACCGGAACGCGGCTTGTGCCGAATAGCTCAGCTAACGGCCCCTCAACCAATACGAGGCCGGGAACCGTCTGCCCGCTGAGGATCGCATCGCGCAGCGTATTGCGGATTGTCTCGTAGCGTGAAGCTGGACGGTCTTCCAGTGGCTGTGTGGCAGGCATCAAGCGGTTCTCATGAAGCGTGGTGGGTAAGTTTCTCACAAGCGAGGCGAGATGTGATCGAACACCGGTAACACTTCTATGAACGATTTTGGGGCGCATTGTTACCGAACAACCCAAAATGGATCATTTGGTAAAACATACATTTTTTGAGCCAGAAGCATGCTCTCGATGGTGTATGACCTATCTTCCCCAGCCCCAGAGCCATTTCACGCTTGCTGATGATTTGCCGGTAGAAACTTGGCACGGTCGATGCTTTAGTAAATGTACGTTTTTTTGTAATGTACATTTTAGAGGTGTGCCATGCTTGCCGATGCCCATTCCTTGGCTCAGCGATTCGCCGATGGAACAACCGACCCAGTAGCGGCTCTCAAGGAAGCGCTTCGGGAGGCGCAGCAGATTCCCGCAGCGTTCATCACTATGTGTGAGGAGCGAGCGCTGCGCGAAGCGGTTGCTGCCAAGGCACGTTGGCAGGCAGGTCAACCCTTGTCTCCTTTCGATGGCGTACCGGTAGCCTGGAAAGACCTTTACGATCTGGCTGGCTGCGTGACGACTGCTGGTGCAAAAGTGCGTTTGCACGACCAACCTGCATTGCGTGACTGCTCACTGGCCACAGCACTCAGCCGGGCGGGGATGGTGAGTATCGGAAAGACCAACCTCAGCGAACTGGCTTACTCGGGCCTGGGCCTCAATCCCCACTTCGGAACGCCAACCAATATCCGCTTTGCCGGCGGAGTACGTGCACCAGGAGGATCGTCCTCCGGTTCGGCTGTAGCGGTTGCGCAGGGGGTCGCTCCGATCGGTATGTCAACTGACACTGCAGGCTCCATTCGAGTGCCAGCTGCCTTCAATGGTCTTGTGGGTTACCGAAGCAGTGCAAAGCGTTACTCGTTTGACGGCGTCACCCCTCTTGCGAGTTCTCTTGATTCGCTGGGGCCTATTACAAATAGCGTTCGGGATGCCATCGTTCTCGATAACCTCCTGCTAGGTGATCAGGATGGCATGCCGCTGGACACCACTGGTTTTGCGATTGCTGGGCTGAAACTGTGTGTCGATGTCGATCTGCTCAGTGATTCGCGCATTCAGCCTGAGGTCAGCACAAACCTTCTAGCGGCGCTTGACCGGTTGTCCTCTGCAGGAGCAGTGGTCGAGCAAAAAAAGGTCAAGGCATTTCACAAAGCATTGGATGCCATTGAGCAGATCGGGTGGCTTGGGGGGGCCGAAGCTTTCGCTCTCCACCAAGAACTTTTGGACAGCCCGGATGCTGAGCAGCTAGACCCGCGTGTTCGTAAGCGGCTTGAGGCCGCGCGAGCGTTTCCAGCCAGTAAGCAGGTTCGCTTGTACCAAGCTGCCGAGGCACTGAAAGCGCAGATTGTACGGGAGCTGGATGGCGCATTCCTGGTGACCCCTACGGTAGGTCATGTCGCTCCGCTTCTGGCACCGCTCGAAGAAGACTTCAACCTGTTTGTTGCTACCAACTTGGCAACGCTGAGGCTGACGATGCCAGGCAGCATGTTGGACATGCCTAGCGTTGCGTTGCCAAGTGGAACAGGGGAAGCAGGGCTTCCTACGAGCCTCCTTCTTTCAAGTTTTAGTGGGAATGATGAGGAACTGCTCCGAGCTGCCCTGGCAATTGAACCTTATGTTCGGGGTGAGAAGTAACAGGTCAACCGGAGTGCGGGCAGTTCTTGCCTGCGAATATTTGAATAACAAGAGGTATAGATCATGGCGAAAGAAATTTTTGTATCAATTGGCGTTGATGTCGATGCGGTAGCAGGTTGGCTCGGCTCCTATGGTGGGGAGGATTCTCCTGACGATATCTCCCGTGGCCTTTTTGCCGGTGAGGTTGGTTCCCCGCGCCTTTTAAAGCTTTTTGATAAATATGACCTGCGTACAACGTGGTTCATCCCTGGCCACTCGGTAGAAACCTTTCCCGAGCAAATGAAAGCTGTGGTTCGGGCAGGCCATGAAATTGGCATTCATGGTTACAGCCATGAGAACCCGATCGCGATGACGCCTGAACAAGAAGAGATCGTCCTAGACAAGTCGATTGAAGTCATCACTAAGCTTTCTGGCAAGCGCCCTACCGGATATGTGGCACCTTGGTGGGAGTTTAGCAATGTCACCAATGAGCTGCTCCTGAAGAAGGGCATCAAGTACGACCATAGCTTGATGCACAATGATTTCCACCCTTATTACGTTCGGGTGAAGGATAGCTGGAGCAAGATTGATTACAGCCAACATCCTGATACCTGGATGAAACCGCTGGTTCGGGGTGAAGAGACTGACTTGGTTGAAATTCCAGCAAACTGGTATTTGGACGACCTTCCTCCGATGATGTTTATCAAGAAGTCTCCTAATAGCCACGGATTTGTAAATCCACGCCACTTGGAAGAGATGTGGCGTGATCAATTCGACTGGGTTTATCGTGAAAATGACTACGCGGTATTCCCCATCACAATTCACCCTGATGTTTCTGGTCGACCTCAAGTATTGCTCATGCTTGAACGCTTTATTGAGCACATGAAAAGTCATGAAGGCGTGAAATTCGTCACTATGGACGAAATCGCTGACGACTTTATCCGGCGCCAACCGCGCAAGCGTTGAATAAGACGCCTCGGTTAGCAAGTTTATAAGCGCATGAAAAAAACAAGAGAAATGCCGATATGACCACTACGCAAGCCACCACGACTACTCCAGTCACTGAGTCTGGTGCATGGAAGCCCATACAACTGGAATCCAAAGATGTCAAATACGCGACTTGGATTGCTTTCTTCGCTTGGGTTTTTGCAGTTTACGATTTCATTTTATTTGGCACCCTGCTGCCGGTCATGGGCGGGCATTTCACTTGGAGCGAAACTGAACAGGCGGAAATCGCCACGTGGGTAGCGGTTGGCGGCGCAGTCGTCGCGTTCGTCGTAGGCCCTCTTGTGGATAAGATCGGTCGACGCGGAGGGATTATCTTCACCATCGGTGGTACCGCGCTGTGCTCAGCACTCACTGCAGTATGTGCCGGGATGGGTAAAGGGCCTTTGATTGCGGTTCGCTCAGTCGCTGGCTTGGGTTATGCCGAGGAAGGTGTCAACGCGACATACCTTACCGAGGTATATGCGGCCTCAACCGATCCAAAGCTGATCAAGCGTCGGGGGTTTGTCTACAGCCTGGTGCAAAGTGGTTGGCCGGTAGGTGCTTTGATTGCCGCAGGCCTTACTGCGCTGCTGCTGCCCCACATTGGCTGGCAGGGTTGCTTCATCTTTGCTGCGGTACCGGCGCTGATTGTGGCGATCCTGGCTCGCAAACTCAAAGAAAGCCCTCAGTTCCAGGTGCATCAGCGGATCAACCAATTGCGCAAGGCGGGAGACGAGTCCGCAGCGCGCAGCCTGGCCCGTGAGTACCACGTCGACTATGACGAGCATGCCAAAGCAGGCGTTGCTGCAGCATTTCGTGGCGCAGCACTGCGACCCACATTGGTTCTGAGCTTGGCGATTCTCCTCAACTGGTCGGCCATTCAAGTCTTCAGCGTTTTGGGCACCTCAGTCATCGTGAGCGTTCACAAGCTGTCGTTCCAGAACTCGTTGTGGATCCTTGTCCTGTCCAACCTGGTGGGTTTCATTGGCTATCTCGTTCACGGTTGGCTGGGCGATCGGATTGGACGTCGCAATACTGTTGCTCTCGGTTGGATGTGTGGTGGATTGGCATTCTTCGCCATGATCCAAGCGCCAAGTGATCTGATCACTGTTATCGCCTTGTACAGCTTGGGCCTGTTCTTCCTCACCGGCCCGTACTCCGCAATGTTGTTCTTCATGGGTGAAAGCTTCCCTACCAGTATCCGTGCAACTGGTGGCGCAATCGTCCATGCCATGGGCCCTATCGGCGCAATTGTCGCTGGGCTGGGGATCACCAGCGTGCTGTCAACCGGTGGTGAATGGCATAGCGCGGCCCTCTGGTTTGGAGCGCTGCCTTGCTTCCTTTCGGGATTGATTATGTTTGCAGCCCGGCACGTTGAACCCCATTCAGTCAAATAAGAAGGAATGTACCTATGTCTCAACCCGTAGCGTTGGTCACTGGGGCTGCCAGTGGCATTGGCCAAGCGGTTGCAGTTGCGTACGCGAAGAAAGGTGTACGCGTGGTGGGCGGCTACTTGGCAGCTGACTCACATGACCCATCTCAAACTCAGCGACTCGTGGAAGAGGCAGGCGGCGAGTGCCTTATGGTGGCGATGGACGTAACAAATAGCGCCTCCATGGACGCGCTTGCCGCAGCCGCTGTCGAACGGTTTGGTCGACTCGACTATGCCGTCGCGAACGCTGGGCTTTTGCGTAAAGCCCCGCTGCTGCAGATGTCGGATGAGCAGTGGAATGAAATGCTGAATGTCGACCTTACTGGCGTGATGCGCACCTTCCGAAGCGCGAGCCGTTACATCGTTGAAGGTGGAGCCATGGTCGCGATTTCGTCGATCGCTGGTGGTGTCTACGGATGGCAAGATCATTCTCATTACGCAGCAGCCAAGGCGGGACTTCCGGGGCTCTGCCGTTCTCTTGCGGTGGAGTTTGCGTCCAAAGGCATCCGTTGCAACACCATCATCCCTGGCTTGATCGAAACCCCTCAATCGCTGGACAGCAAGAATTCGCTAGGGGCGGATGGTCTGGCTAAAGCAGGCAGCGCGATTCCTCTGGGTCGGGTCGGTCGAGCAAGCGAGGTCGCTGACCTGGTTTGCTACTTGACCGGTCGAGAGTCAAGTTACATCACTGGACAGAGCATCATCATCGACGGCGGTCTGACCGTGCGCTGGCCTGAGTAAAAATTACAACGCCGCAAGGTCTCCTTGCGGCTGCGAGGAGAATAAGAATGAAGCCATTGCAAAACCGACGTGCGGTCATTACCGGAGCGGGCAGCGGTATCGGTGCGGCGATCGCCTATGCGTATGCTGAGGCAGGTGCCAAGCTCGTGTTATGCGATCGAGGCTCCGACCGCCTGGCTATCGTTGCGAACCACTGTCGTGACCGTGGCATCTCGGTGATCGAATGTGTTGCTGATGTAGGCAGCAGGGAGGGCGCTCAAGCGGGTGTAGATGCCTGCGTTGACGCCCTCGGTGGCATCGATATTCTGGTGAATAATGCCGGTATGCTGACTCAGGCTTCGTGCGTGGATCTCACCCAGGAAATGTGGGATGAGATGCTGCGGGTGGATCTAACCAGCGTGTTCGTGGCAAGCCAGCGTGCTCTACCTCATATGCTGGAACAACAATGGGGTCGCATCATCAACATCGCCTCTCAGCTCGGAATCAAAGGTGGTGCTCAACTGACTCACTATGCTGCAGCCAAAGCAGGGGTGATCGGCTTCACCAAGTCTCTGGCGTTGGAGGTGAGCAAGGACAACGTCCTTGTGAATTGCGTAGCTCCAGGGCCGATTGAAACCCCGCTCGTTGAAGGGATCAGTCAGGAGTGGAAGGCTGCCAAGGCAAAGGAGTTGCCATTGGGCCGATTCGGCAAGGTTGAAGAGGTGGCCCCGATCGCGGTGTTGCTTGCCTCTGAGCCTGGCGGAAACTTGTTCGTTGGCCAAACCCTTAACCCGAATTCGGGCGATGTAATGCCTTGAGGTGAGCTATGTGTGGACTTTGTGGCCTGATCGGTGAGGACGTTCACTGGAGCGATCCTATAGACACAAACCTTCCCGCTCGCCGCGAGCGCTTGCGTCGAATCGCCTCGATTAATCAGGTGGTAGCACCCTTCAGGCTCAAAGTCAGTGACGTCCAGGGCGCTTCTTATCTGGTTCAGGGCCCTACGGGGAAACAGGGTGTTGCCTCAGGTTTGGAACAGCTTTGGCAGACAGCCGAGGAGATTCTAGGGCGCAAGCTTGATCCCCTTGATCCGAGAATTCTCGATCACTTGGAGACGCCGGCATGAGCCTTCAGATCAATGTCCTGACCGGTTTTCTAGGAAGCGGGAAAACCACTTTGTTGCAGCGAGTTCTTGCCAACGAAGACATGGGCGAGACGGCTCTGCTCATCAATGAATTTGGCGAGGTTGGGATCGACAATTTACTTGTGCAGGAAATCGCTCCCAACACGGTTCTGCTGCCAAGTGGGTGCGTCTGCTGTTCCGTGCGTGGGGATCTCAAGCAAGCGCTCATCGATCTGCATGACAAGCGAAGTCGCGGGGAGATCCCTGCTTTCCGTCGAGTGCTTTTAGAAACGACTGGACTTGCCGATCCTGCACCGATTCTTGCAACTTTGCAGCGGGATCCCCAACTGCGAGGTCGGTATCACGTAGGTCTGATGGTGACGGTTGTCGACGCGCTGCATGCCTCTCTTCAGGAGCGGATTCATCCCGAGTGGTTGGGCCAGGTGACAGCTGCTGATCGGCTTCTAGTGAGTAAGGCGGATCTGGTTAGCGCAGCCATGCTTGATCAGTTATTGGAACACCTGCAGACCCTCAACCCATCTGCTTCGATAGAGTTGGCAAGTACAGTGGTGGAAGGTGATGAGCAGCTTCTTGGTGAAGGGCTCAAAAGCCTGGAGCCGGACGAGGAGGTCGCGAAGTGGCAACTTTTTGCACCCACCAAGCAACCTCAGCACGGCGGCGCACAAGTCTGTGCACTTGAGTACGAGGAGCCTCTGGATTGGCTTGCCTTCGGGGTCTGGCTTTCGATGCTGTTAAGATGCCACGGAGAACGAATTCTTCGGGTCAAGGGGATCTTGAACGTGATCGACTCTGAGCAACCTATCGTGATTCACGGTGTGCAGCACTGCCTTCATTCGCCAGTTCACCTCAGCAGCTGGCCTGATGGACTGCGTCGATCCCGTTTGGTAATTATCGTGCGTGATCTGGACACCAAGCTTCTGCGTAGATCGTTTGATGCCTTCTTGAATCGTCTTGGGCGTGCTGCATGAGCGGCCCTGTCACGTTGAGAGTACTGGGTACCTCTGTCACCTTGCTGGAATCCATTCGCTTACGAGCGGAGCAAGAGCTGGGCATCCGGGTTGAATACCAAATCCACGACGTGCAAACGGTTCAGCGCATTGCGTTGATGCACCCCGAAAGCTACGACCTTTACGATCAGTGGTTCCATAGCATGGATTTTGTCTGGCCTGCCGGCGCTATCCAGCCCATCGATATCAGGCGAGTCGCGTTGTGGGATGAGATCAATGATCTGGCCAAGCGGGGCAGACTTCACGCTGACGATGGGCTGGCGGGCGGTAGTCTGCCTTGCGACCGTTTGTATGTTCAGTATGATCGTAGCTTGGCCAATCGCCCAACCGACTCCATCAGCATGCTACCGCTCACGCACAACGCGGACAGCTTTGCCTATAGACCAGATCTTCTTCCTCCAGGGTTTGCCATCGAGAACGAAAGTTGGTCGTGGCTTGTTGATCCCAGCTGGTGCGGCCATGTGGCTTTGCAGAGTGATGCCGCTATCGGGGCATTGGACGCTGCGTTGGCAGTCCAGGCGAAGGGCCTGGCCAAGTTCGACTGCATCGCCAACCTCCGGCTGGATGAGATTGACCAGCTTGCTGATGTGCTGATCAAGCTTCAACGCCAAGGCCATTTTGCCGCCTTCTGGTCTGATGATCGTGATGCAGGCAAGCTCATGCTTGGCCCCAACGTTCACATCGAGAGTGTTTGGTCTCCAGCGTTGATGCAACTGCATCGCGAAGGGATTCAGTATCGCCAAGCAGTCCCTAAAGAGGGCTACAGGGGCTGGTTCGGCGGCTTGTCGTTGTCTCGTGCTGTAGATGGTGCAGTAAAAGATGCGGCTTACGCCTATCTGAACTGGTGGCTGGCAGGTTGGCCAGGCGCGATGATGGCTCGACAAGGCTTCTACATTTCCAATCCACTGCGAGCTCGCGATCACCTGTCGGCTGCGGAGTGGGATTACTGGTATGAAGGCAAGCCAGCCAGCGAACAGTTGCTTGGGAGTGATGGTGACCCCCTCATCGAGCTTGGAGAAACCCGAGAGGGTGGCTCTTATGCCGAGCGCGTGAGCCGTATTAGTGTCTGGAACTCAGTGATGGATGAGCATAACTACCTTGTCCGCAAATGGGCTGATTTCCTTAGGGCGGGCAGATGAGTATTTCAGTGGTAGATGTGCCCTTGAGGGCCCAAGAGCACATCAAATAGTTAGCAGCCAACCATCTCAAGATGAGTGATTTTTCAGAAGTTGAATTGCTTCATCGAGGCTGATTACCTCTGCATACTTGCTCTTCATGTCTATCAAGTTGCTGGTATGTTGAGCTAATGAGCGATCAGCGCAGCATTCCTCTACCACAAATGGCGCATAGGCATATTGCATTGCATCTACCACGCTAGCTCTTACGCATCCACTGGTTGTGCACCCTGCTATAACCAGGGAGTCGCACTGATTGGCTGCTAGTACTGCGTTGAGAGCGGTGCCAAAAAAAGCTGAGGCTTGTGTTTTAGCTAGTACTAGATCCGTCTCGTTATTATAGTTCAAGCGTGGATCTATTTGGCAGGCATCCGTACCTCTCTTAAGCGTATCAAGCGAGGTACATTTACGACCCCATATC
>Ga0153918_1000344_pt1 | contig 24375 bp, 19 predicted proteins | sample TSFL002MetaG_FD_104687 | JGI IMG/M metagenome (GOLD analysis project Ga0153918, IMG submission 104687) | Attine ant fungus gardens microbial communities from Florida, USA - TSFL002 MetaG | ecosystem: Host-associated > Fungi > Mycelium > Unclassified | place: USA: Florida, Paynes Creek Historic... | reverse complement strand
GTTGGCACGGCGCATAAAGCCAAATTTGTTGTATAAACCCGCAAAGTTTAAGGTTGGCTGTACTTGTATAGTGCGCTGGTTCTGGATGGTATTACCCACATCATAAGTAGGGGAGTTAATGGCAAACAGCGGCGCGGCCTGCCAGTTAAAGGTAGTGCTGTAATGTACTATGGCGCTGGTCCAATCCAAACCAGGTATTTTGTTGATTGGCGTGGTATAGTTCAGGTTGAGCGTGTGGGTATAGTTAACGGTACGGCCCAGTTTCTTCAGGTTATCCCACAGTGTATCGCGTTTTAAGCCATTAACACGACCGGCGGGCTCATCCACCACAGAAAGATTGGTGGCATCAATATCTAGCGAGAGCGATTTTGACAGGTTCCAGCCTATACCGTACACACGGGTAATATTGAAATTTTTGTTAAACGTAGTAGGGATAGGGATATAGTTGTTCGGATCATTGTTACGCAGGGTGTTTTCTGAGTAAAAACGATCAAAGCTGATCTGGAAGGCTAACCGGGTAGGTTTCCAGCTAAAGTTGAAATCGCGGAAGAGGGCCAGCAGATTGCTCTTAATTACTTTCTCCAACGGCGCATAATATTTAGGCTGACCGGTATAGTTGTAAGCCATGGCCACCTTATAGGTTTTCTGCAACTCGTTCTCTACCGTAAAATCATGGTGCTCATAATCGGTATAAGCATAGGTGGCGTTAAAGTTCTCAATATCCCAGATGTGCGCCGGCTTGGTAGGGTCTGTACGGTTTTTGTGTACGTTGGTAAAGTTGATGCTCTTGCGAATGGTGTAATCCTGTGCGGCATGACGGATCGAGTCGCGCTCCTGCTGGTTGCGGGCGTTGGCCAGGGTTTCTTTCAGCTCTACATCGGGCATGGCCGGGTCATATTGCGGCATGCTGCTTTGGGTAGATACATTGACATACATCGGTATGTGTATGCCCTTTTTGTCTGGGAAGAATTTGCCCAATTCCATACTGGAGGCAACATCATAGCTTTCGTTATCGCTGCGCTGGCGCTCAGACATGGTTTGATCTATCGAGCCGAAACCTATTGTGCTCTTGGCGCCGGATACGGTTACATCGGCAAAGTCTGCCAATTTAGCATTAATGCGGCCGGTTGCCGCCCATCCACCACGTTGGTCAAAGTCGGTCATACGCAACTCGTTAAACCATACAATGGCTGATTTTTCCATGCCATCATCATTCACAGATGCAGCGGTTTTAAGCGGATTACGCACACCCAGCATAATAGTGCGCAGGCGGCTCAGATCCGGCTGGCCTTTAATGGTGATCTTATTCTTACCGTCTGACAGGGTGAACGGCAAATCCAACGGCCAGGCGCCCCCGTTATACCGGGCCACGTTACGGGCCAGTTTAGCGCGGGTAAGCAGGTCCATCTCTATATCCATAGCATTAGCATCTGGCCATATAGCGTTTGGATCACTGGTGCCAGGGTTGGTAACCGTTAGCGGGATTTCGTATTCGTAGTAGTTGTCCTGGTAATCTGTACCCAGGCGGATGAACGCACTCAGGTCATTATTATGCAGCTGGTCTCCTTCAGCGTGGATAAACATGCGCATATGCTTGTAGTTGCGCAAATCGTTATAGAAAGTTTTGTAGGCCGCACGTGAGTAACCATCGCGCAGGCGTTTAATGGTAAGCGATAATGATTGCTCGTTCAAACGGGTATCAGTACGCAGGTTGTTATAATCGCGCTGGCGATCAATGCCTGGTGGCAATACATAAGGGATAGGTGTGCGGGTGCCGTTTTCTTCAATGTTTACAGTACCAACATCCAGCGTTGAGTTATCCAGCGGCGGGTTGGTGAACGATGGATCTGCCAGTACCTTGGTGGTGCTGTTCTCTTCGTTATAGTTGCGCCACTCGCCGCGCACCAGTTGCAGGGTAGCAAAACGCATTACCGCAGTATCGGCAAAGTTGGTGGTAAACATCCTGATGAAACGGATGGATTTAAAATCCTGAATGTTACCATACTTCTTCTGATAGTTGGCAATAGGGATGCGGAACTGATACCAGTTAACCGATGTGGTTTGTCCGTTCTGCAGTTTCACCTGTGCGGTTACCTTATCGGTAATGAAGTTTTGGCCAACTATAAAATCCTGCGGACGTACCGATACCTTATACTCAAAGTACTCATCCGCCAAGCTCATGTTGTTATCGCGGTTGATATCCTCGCCGTCAGGCAGAGAGGTAGAGGCCGATGTTGACAATCCTAATAAAGCTTGCGATTGCTCGGCAGTTTTAGAGTTACCCTCGGTGCCATTGTAGCGGCTGTAACGCTGCAAAATGCCGGCATTGGCTTGATCCAGCAGCGGGCCCTGGTAATATTGATAATCATCCGAGGATGGGTCGGCCTCAAAGGCGGCGGCAGCTTGCGGCGTAAGCTGCGCTTTAATCTGCGAGATGACAGCTGCATATTTGGCGCGTTCATCGGCATCGTTCAAACCATCCAAACCAACGTCTTGTAAAATACGGGCGTTAGGGTTGGTGTCAAAAGCATTAATTACCGGCTGCAGTTTCGGCACGCGGCCCCAGTTGGTTTCGTCAACTTTACTCAGGTCGCCGTCTACGGGCAGGCCGTTCTCTAAGCTTTTGCGGCCGTCTTTCAAAATATCTTCGCTGATACTGCCCAGGTTGAAATATAAGTCGCCACCCTGTGAGCTGGTTTTGTAGATAAACGGATCCAGCATCCAGAACTCGATAAACTCTACGTTGAGCGATTCAAAATCATTCGTCTCCAGCTTGCGGAAGATACCTCCCCAGCGCGAGCGTGGGTTTTGCAGCGTACCATCGGCATTAAAGCCAGTGGGCGTAAAGTTATACGGACCACGGATGGTTGGGTAGTAAGCCAAATCAAAGGTAGGCAGGATCAGCGCCTGACCAGTTACTGATTGCTTGTATGGAAATACCTCCTGCTCCAATACCTGGCGTACGTAGTGGTTAGAAAGCTCTGTACGTGCATTACTTAAACGTGGCACGTTAGAGCCGGCCAGCGTATAAAATATCGGGTCGATGTTGTAAAAGGCCAGTCGCGCGCGGTTATAGCCATAGCTCAGGTTATCACTTAGTGATGACTCGCTGAACATCTGTGGCGTACCAGAGAGCTGCCAGTTTACGGCGCTTTTAATATCAATAACAGACCGGCTGTTTTCAAAATCGTCAAGGTAAGAGGTGCCTTTGTTAGAGCCTGCAAAGTTTAGCGCGCTTGGCGTGCCCGGGTTCAGTTTGGCAAACTCGCCGCTGATACTGATGCTTGACGGTGCTTTGGTGCTGATGAACGGCAGCTTATCAACCAACCGTGTCAGAAAACGTGAATCTGAACTATAGTTGCCATCAAAACCCCAGATGGTGTTAGAGATGGACTCTTCACCAACTACTTCTTTTTGGGTGATGGGTTGCTCTGTCAAGTGCATAATGGTGGCGCCCAGGGCCAGTTTATTATTTACCTTATAATCAAAGCGGGAGCCATAGAGCGATTTTTGCTGCACGCCAAATAGCTCGTTATTCTCAATCTTTACCGTAATGGGCTGGCCCGATTGCAATAATGATTGATTAATTACCTGCAAACGGCCGGCGCTGTAATCCATCGAGTAATCTACGCCCTCCTGTAGAGTAATGCTACCTGCATTTACTACCACAGAGCCCGCCGGAATGTTAGTTGCATTGAGGAAAAACTCTGATCCTGACTGCGCCGAGTATGTGCCTTTAATCACATATCGGTTCAGGTTTGGGAAGAATTGCTGGGCGATGGTTTTGGTAGAATCATACATGGCCTGGTACACGTACCGGCTTTTCAGATCCGTTTCTGTAGCGGTAAATTTATTGGCCAGATCAGAACCAAAGGGTTCAATAGTAGGGAACATAATACGCCCGTTTTGCGAATCTATGGTTACGCCTTCCAGAAAGTCAAAATAACCATCGGGCTGCTTGGCATTCTGCTGGTTCAGGTTATCAACACCCATCAGCTGGATCCACAGCTTGCTTTTGGTGAGTTGCCCTTCGTCCATAATAGGTTTCTCTATGTTAGATTTCTCGTCCAAACGTGCAATAGAAAGCTTAAAATCCGTCGGACTAACCTGGTACGCACCCAACGAGTAGATGTTTTTCATCATCAGCTTCCAGGTTGGCAGGTTGGTTTTCAGCGTTTCGTTCTTCAACAGCTTTACATAAAGCATTTTAGGGTTGGCAGGATCTACCGGTACATCGGTAGAAAACTCGCCCACCTGGTACTCTACGCCGTTGTAGGTATAACGGTAAGCTACGGCCAAAACCTCGTCGTTGTTCAATGGATAGTTTAACGAGATATAGCCTAACTGCGGGTGCAGGGTAAACTCTTTGTCCGTAAGCTTGCGGGCATAGGTTAGCTTGGCGTAGTTATCGGTACCGCCGGTGTTGGCAAAAAATGTGGTGGCGTTTTGCGTGTTGGAGTTAGTGAGTTTGGTGTTGGCTGGCAATACGTCTAACAACGTGTTGGAGCGTTGGGTAAAGCCCGGGCCTTTAAAGCCGGCCGGCAGGGCAGACAGGCCGCCTTGTACCAGCGTGGTGTTGTATGGTTTATTTTCACCCAAATCCAGAAAGGCCAGCACGTCGCGCGAGTCTGTGGTGCTGCTGGTGCGGTTGGTGGTCCAAACCTCAATTTTGGTGATGGTGATGTTTGAGCTGATGATAGGGATGTTGGCCATCGCCTTGTTATAATTATCGCGGAAGTACTGAGCCAGGAAGTAGTGCTTGTTGGCCTCGTAATCTACCGGCGTCAACCTGAAATCGCCTTGCTGGGCGCCATTTTTAATGGTGATGGTTTTGGCTTCAGACCGCTGTTGCGAGAAAATGCTGGTTACGCCCAGTTTGCCAAATTGCAATTTAGTTTTTACGCCAAACAGCGCTTGGGTACCGGTAATCAGTGTGGTAGGCAGCGGCATGCTTACGGTACCGGCTTCAATTTTTTGGATGATCTCGTCCGGGTGACCAGTATAGTCCAGCTTGATCTGGTTTTCAAACTGAAACTGGGCATCGGTACTATAATTGGTGGCAATCTTTAGCTTATCGCCAATGTTGCCCGTTACATTCATCTGAATGCGCTGGTCAAAGTTGAAGTTAAATTGGCTGCGCTGATTGGTATTGAAAAGTGGATTTTGGTTGCTGTTGACCTGTCCCGCAAAAATCATTTCTGCCGAGCCCTGCGGGCGGATATCAATGGTATTACTGCCAAAAATTTGCTCAAACGTGCGGCTGCGCACCTGGATCTGCGGGATAAAGCCCGGCTGCTGCGATTGATAGGCGTAGTTATTGGCTAATTGCTGATAGTAATCGCGCGAGCGAACACTTTGCATCAGTTTCATGTACTGATCTACCGTAAGATAAATAGGCGGCCGATAGTTGAAGTTGCCCAGCTTTTGGTAAAGGATATACTGATTGGTTGTAGGGTCATACTCGATAGAGCGAACCAATCCCGGCGGATCAGGATCGAGATAGCCACGGCGCAGCTGGTTATTGCGCGAATCATAAGTGCGGATAGGCGTCCTGGTGCGATTGCTGGTATCTCTGGGTGACGGGTTCTGCGCGTACGCAGACACTACCCTGCCAAAGGCAAAGAGCACAAGGAAACAAACGCAAATCTTAGCAGTAAAAATCCGGGCCAATCGCTATCAATAAATAATAAAATGACTACTGTAATTATAAACTTTTAAGGGCAGATTTTATTAGTTGTTCAACAGTTAAATTATTTCCGTTTTTGTTAATGTCCTGATCGATAACTTTTTCTGCTGCGTTACGTGCAAAGCCCAGCATCACCAATGCAGCCAGCGCCTCATCTTTAGCCGAGTTAACTGCAGGCATCTGGGTAAGCGTATCGGGGCCTTCTTTTTTAAGTTTATCCTGCAACTCCAGGATCATGCGCTGTGCTGATTTGGGGCCGATGCCTTTGATGCGCTGAATAACCGATACGTTGCCGTTTACAATAGCGGCCTGGATCTCTTCGGGCGTGATGGATGATAAGATCATCCGGCCGGTATTGGGGCCGATGCCCGATACCGAGATCAAATGTAAAAACAGGCGGCGCTCGCTTTCGTCAAAAAAGCCGTAAAGTGTATGCCCGTCTTCTTTTACATGCAGCCAGGTAAAAAGCTTGCAACGTTCGGTATCACCCAGGCGCGAGTAGGTATTTAATGAAATGTTGATTTGGTATCCAACCCCGCCTGCGTCTATTACCACGTAGGCGGGGCTTTTAAAGGCCAGTTTGCCGTCTATATATGCGTACATTATTATTAAGCTGAAAATATAAAGCACAAAGCTGAGGGCTCAGTGCAAATACTTTTGTAATACGGTTTAGAATATTAAAATGTTACTCAGTTTGCTTTTAAAGCATCCGGTTTTTCCCGGAAGTTAATATAAATATCAATCAATCTTTAAGTTTTTCTGCTTTACGCCTTTAGCTTCTCTTCATGTGCCTGGGCGTCAACTACGGCAATGGTAATCATGTTCACAATCTCTCGCACAGAACTACCCAGTTGCAATACGTGTATAGGTTTATCCATACCCAGCAGGATAGGGCCAACCGCCTCTGCGTCACCCAGCTCCTGCAATAATTTATAAGCAATATTGCCCGACTCTAAGTTAGGGAAAATAAGCGTATTTGCCGACTCGCCAACTAAAGAAGAGAAAGGATAATTGTCTGCTAACAATTCGGTGTTAATGGCAAAGTTGGCCTGCATCTCGCCATCTACCACCATATCAGGGTATTGCTCGTGCAAGATCTTTACCGCCTCGCGGGTTTTTTCAGGGATGTCGCCATCGTTTGAGCCAAAGTTGGAGTAGGACAACACAGCCACCCGCGGGTTGCTGATAAACTGTCTTACCGAACGCTCAACCAGTACGGTAATATCTACCAGGTCCTGCACGCTCGGGTTTTCGTTAATGGTGGTATCGGCAAAAAATACCGGGCCTTTTTTGGTTAGCATCATATACATACCTACCACACGGCGCACGCCCGGTTCCGTGCCAATAATTTGCAGTGCCGGTTTAACAATGCCCACATAGTTTTTGGTGAGACCGGAGATCAGCGCGTCTGCATGGCCAAATTGCACCATGCTGGCGCCGTAATAGTTACGGTCGCGCATAAACTTGCGAGCCTCGTACTCGGTAATGCCGCGGCGCTGACGCTTACTGAACAGGTAATCGGCATATTGCTTGGCGTTCTCCACACCCTCGTTACTACGGATATCGATAATCTTTACATCGCCAAGTTCCAGTTGATTATCCAGCATAATCTGCCGGATCTTTTCTTTATTCCCCAGCAGAATAGGGGTGGCAATGCCCTCGTCTTTTACAATTTGGGCAGCTTTCAGTATTTTATAGTTATCGGCCTCGGCAAACACTACGCGTTTGGGGTTCTCTTTAGCTTTGAGCGAGAGGTTACGCATCAGCTTATCATCTTTACCAATGCGTCCGCGTAGTTCCTCGTGGTAGGCCTCCCAGTCTGTAATGGCTTTGCGCGCCACGCCCGATTCAATAGCCGCACGCGCCACGGCTGATGATACCTCGATAATAAGGCGCGGGTCCATCGGTTTGGGGATGATGTAATCTTTACCAAATTTGAGGTTACGGAGATCATAAGCCAGATTTACGGCCTCGGGTACCGGTTTTTTGGCCAGCTCTGCAATGGCTTTGGTAGCGGCCAGCTTCATTTCCTCGTTAATAGCGGTAGCTCTTACATCCAGAGCACCACGGAAAATGAAGGGGAAGCCCAGCACATTGTTTACCTGGTTAGGGAAATCTGAGCGACCGGTAGCCATAATCAGATCATCGCGTACCTCAACGGCCAGATCGTAGGCAATCTCCGGCTCTGGGTTGGCCATGGCAAAGATGATGGGTTTAGGGGCCATGCTTCTTACCATATCCTGCGTAACCACATTGCCGGCAGAGAGGCCAATAAACACATCAGCATCTTTCATGGCATCGGCCAGGTTTTTTACATCGGTGCGATGGGTGGCAAATTGCAGTCGCATCTCATCCAGATCGGTACGGTCTGGCGTAAGTACGCCGTTGATATCAAACATAACCAGGTTTTCTTTTTTAACACCCAGCGAAAGGTATATTTTTGAGCAGGATACGGCTGCCGCACCAGCGCCGTTCACTACCATCTTTATTTCATCCAGTTTTTTGCCCTGTATTTCGCAGGCGTTCATCAACGCAGCGCCCGAGATGATGGCCGTACCATGCTGGTCGTCGTGCATAACGGGGATGTTCATCTCGGCTTTTAACCGCTGTTCAATTTCAAAACAGGTTGGAGCAGAGATATCTTCCAGGTTAATGCCGCCGAAGGTAGGTTCCAGCGCTTTTACAATCCGCACAAAATCATCAACATTGGTGGCATCCAGTTCCAGATCAAACACGTCGATATCGGCATAGATCTTAAACAGCAGGCCTTTTCCTTCCATTACCGGCTTGCCCGCCTCCGGACCAATATTGCCCAATCCCAGCACGGCAGTACCGTTACTAATTACGGCTACCAGATTACCCTTGGCGGTGTATTTGTAAACGTCATCTACATTCGCAGCAATGGCACGGCAGGGCTCGGCAACGCCAGGCGAGTAGGCCATGGTCAAGTCGCGCTGTGAATTGGTTGGTTTGGTAGGTACAACTTGTATCTTTCCGGGACGGCCCTTGGCGTGGTAGTTAAGGGCATCCTGTTTACGATTGGTATTGTTCATAATCCGGTTTGAGTTGTAATAATTTACAATTGTTTGAGTGTGGCAGACCGTTTCCAAATGAATAGCAAGCGGCCTGATTTGGTTTTGGGCAAGATACTGTTTTTAACTATCCGGCGTAATGGTTATCGTTTTTTCTTCCGTGCCTCCAACATGGCTACTATACTGATCTGGGCGCAATCGTCAATCAACTGAGCGGCAATGGCCGTTGGCAAGTCATCGGCACCAGTAAAATTGATACAGCCTTTCTGAAATTTGGCTTTAAGCAGCAAGGCGCTGTATTTACTATGCATCGGCGCATTCATATACATAGGCAAACAATGCAGCGACAGATGCTTTTTGCCACTGGCTAGCGCATATTTCATCACTTTACCGTCCTCTTTGTAAATAATCATGTCGGCACCCATCATCGGTTCTACAATGGAGCCAACAGATGCATCATGTTTCAAGATGATTTCATGGAGTGCGGTAAGGATCTCGCGGCGGTCTTCGGGTTGGGTGGTGATGTATTCAGCAGGTGTCATTTGATTGATGTTGCTGACTAAATTTAGTAAGAAGATTTGGTTTTTGGGAGATGGTTGTTGATGAATTAACAACAGCGCGTATACAGAGACTTTTATGGAGGACGAAGAGAACAATATCTCTTACCTCATGTCATTGCTTCGTTCCTACAGCAATGAGGTGTTGGTTATCAGTAGTAAAACAAAAAAGGCGCCCGTCAGAGCGCCTTCCTATATGGATGTCTTGTCTTTAGCTTTTAGTAATCTTCAAAGTCATGCCCGGCTGTAGTTCATCATTCTTGAGATTATTAACCTCCCTGATGCGCTCAATGTTAGCCTCAAACTTCTCGGCAACGCCAGATAAGGTATCACCCTGACGCACGGTATAAGTAAGCGATTTTGAGGCAATTTTTGCAGATGCAATTTCTTCACGGCTACCAGCCGGTTCGGTTAAACGCAAACGGGTGCCGGTTGGTACTGTTCGGGTGCGGATGTGGTTCCAGGCTTTGAGGTCCTGCAATTCAATACCATAACGATCTGCAATGCGGGCCAGGGTTTCGCCGCGGCGTACTTTGTGGAAGGTTGGTGTCTCGGTATTATCTTCTTTCTCTTTAGCCGGTGCTGCATAGCTGATGTGCTGCACCGTCGGCACCTTTCCCAAATCATTGTTTAGCGCATCATACAACGCAGCATATTTATCAGGTGCTACCTCTGGCAATACCAGGCGGCGCGGTGATCTGGCGGTGCCATTAACAATACCACGGGTGTAGGATGGATTGAGCACAAACAGGCTCCGGTCATCAACCTGCAGCAAATGCGAGATATTGCTGAGCGATACCATGTGATCCACCACAACGGTATCTGCTTTATTGCACATGCCCGATGGCTGTGGCGCGATGTTATGGCGGTTAAAATAGTTCATTACGTAGGCCATGGCAATGTAGGCAGGTACATAGCCACGGGTTTCGGTAGGCAGGTACGGGCGGATTGACCAGAAATCGGTAGCGCCGCCAGAGCGGTCGATAGCGCGCTCTACACTGCTTTTGCCGCAGTTGTAGCTGGCAATAGCCAAAAGCCAGTCACCAAACTCCTGGTAAGCATCTTTCAGATATGCAGCGGCGGCATAGCTGGCTTTGATAGGGTCACGGCGATCATCAACGTAATCGTCAATACTTAAGCCGAATACCTTGCCGGTAGCAGCCATAAACTGCCATGGACCGGTCGCGCCCACGCGCGAAACAGCGTTAGGATTCAAGGCCGATTCAACTATGGAAAGGAATTTGATCTCTTCCGGAATGCCTGCCTCGCGGAAGGCTTTCTCGTAAATAGGGAAGTAGTATTTAGACAAGCCAATGATCTTGCCTATCTCGCCGCGGCGGCCAGATGAGGTGTAAATATCAATGTAGCTTTGTACAATGTCGTTGTAATTAAGCGGAACTTCTTTTTGCACCGAATCCAGCCTGCGCTGAAAAAGAGGGGTGTTAAACGAAGTAACCCTGACAGGTTCAACTACCGGTACCAGCGAAGTATCGCGTCTGGCAGCGGCGTTAGCGCCTGAGTCGGCCGGAAGGCCGTGGTTCAACGGGTTAGCTTTGGTGAGTTGTGATAATGCAAGGCAAATTACAAACGTAAATAGTCTTTTCATTATTTAAACAGTGGTTGTAGTTAGCGCGTATAACGTTAAGTAAATCACTAAATTATTAATTTGAAATTAAATTCAAAAGATAATCCGAGAAATTTAACAGTTGCGCCTCGCCGCAGTGATTGGCGAGCAGCTGTATAGCTAACGGTAAACCCTGGGTGTTATTGCCTGCTGGTAAAGAAATTGCAGGTACCCCCGCCAGCGATGCCTGTACGGTAAAGATATCGTGCAGGTAGCTTACCACCGGGTCTTTTTCTTCAATGCCCAGTTTAAATGCTGGTTCAGGAGCGGTTGGCAGCATAATAAAATCATACTGCTGCAGAATCTCCACCGTACGCTGCTGTATCAATCGACGTACTTTTTGGGCCTTAGCATAATAAGCATCGTAATAGCCGGCGCTTAATACGAAAGTGCCCAGCATAATGCGCCGTTTTACTTCTTTGCCGAAACCTTCAGAACGCGATAGCTTGTAGGTACTGGTCAGATCGGTAGCATCCGGGCTTCGGTAGCCATAATGAACGCCGTCATAACGGGCCAGGTTGCTGGATGCTTCTGCTGTGGCCAAGATATAGTAGGTGGGTACCAGGTAGTCAATATACTCAAAAGTAACCGGCTCCACAGTGTGGCCTTCGGTTCTTAGCTTTTCAATGGTGTTACGTAGCATGGTTTTTACCTCGGCATCGGTACCATCGCTTTCCAAAGCTTCTTTAATATAGGCAATACGTTTTGGTGCACCATCGGCCTGCAGATTCAGTTGTTCTAATGGCTGTTGCAGCGCGGTGCTGTCATAGTCATCCGGACCGGCCATTACTTCTAAAAGCAACGCAGCATCGCTAACGGAACGGGTGATTGGTCCTACCTGATCCAGAGACGAACCATAAGCGATAATGCCATGGCGTGAAATACGACCGTAAGTAGGCTTTAAGCCAACAGCGCCACAAAATGCAGCCGGTTGGCGTACCGAGCCACCGGTATCAGTACCGATGGCGGCATGGCACAAACCTGCCTGCACTGCTACCGCTGAACCGCCTGATGAGCCACCAGCTACACGGGTTTCATCAGCAAAGTTTTTTACCGGGCCATAGTAAGAGTTTTCATTTGAGCCGCCCATGGCAAACTCATCGCAGTTGCAGCGGCCGATGATCACGGCATCCTGCGCCAGCAAACGCTCTACAATGGTAGAAGAGTAGATGGATACAAAGCCATCCAGTATTTTTGACGACGCGGTGACACCGTGTCCTTTATAGCAAATGTTGTCTTTAATGGCAATAACCATACCGGCCAGTTTACCGGCGGTGCCATCTTTAATCCGGGCGTCAACTTCTTTGGCTCGTACAATAGCTTCATCGGCAAAAACCTCGTTAAAGGCATTAAGATGGGCGTATTGCTCAATGCGCTGCAAAAAGGCATTAACCATGCCTTCCACAGTGCGTTTTCCGCTTTGTAGTTCAGCAGTGATGTCTACCAAAGAAGTATAGTTTTTCAGCATAGCCGCTAAAATAAAAAAACTTATCCGTTGACAAAGCAAATTGTCAGCAGATAAGTTTAAATATCTGTAATGAGGTAAGGGTGGTTACTGCCCGCAATACGGGTATGTATTACTCCTTATCAGAAGTTGAAGAGTGCTCGCCATTCTGTGCATCCTTGAATTCTTTAACGCCTTTACCAAGGCCTTTCATTAATTCAGGAATTTTTTTACCGCCAAACAGTAATAAAATTGCGATGATGATCAGAATGATCTCTGGTGCGCCTAATCCCATGATTCCTATTGTTTAATATGTAAATTTATTTATTCGGGTGTATTGAGTTCGCTTCGCTGGTCAATTTGTCAATATCGGTTTCTCTCGGCTTTTCTTCTGCAGCAGGAGGGGTGTAACCGCCGTATTGCATGGTGCCTTCAACCGGTGTGGTATCAACAACAATTGGTTTAGGTGCGGGCTTTTCTTCTTTGGTCTCTGTTGCCGGTGCAGTTGGAGCAGCGGTGGCAGTAGAAGGTGCTGTTGCCGCTTCCTCCGGTGTTTCAGTTTTTGCCGGTTCGGGCGTTTTCTCCTCGAAGTTATAGATCTGGTTATTGATCTCGCGCTTTACGCCTTCAGAGGCATCTTTAAAATCTCGGATACCTTTGCCTAGTGTGCGGGCAAGTCCTGGTAATTTTTCACCTCCGAAAAGCATCAGGGCAACAAACAATATCAAAATCAACTCCGGCGTGCCGATGTTCAGAAATGCTAACATCTTAATCCAATTAAAGTTACAAATATAGATAATTTAAAATTTACAAAGCTCAAATTAATTTGCCAGCCATGCAGATGGGTTTACCGCATCACTGCCGCGCCATAATTCAAAGTGCGCAATAGGCATACCCGATGCCGGATCTTCTGCAACCGAACCCACCGTTTGCTTAGCATCTACCTTCTGACCTTTTGATACACTTACTGACCGCAGGTTACTGTAAACCGTAAAAAACTCACCATGTCTGATCAGCACCACGTAAGTGCCTCCAATGTTTGTTACGCTATTCACCTCACCATCAAACACGGCACGTACCGATGCACCTTCGCTGGTACGGATATCAATGCCCTTATTGTCGTTAGTGATACCGCCGGTACTGTAACGGCCGAAGCCCTGTACCACACCGCCGCTGTTGGCTACCGGCCAAGGCAGGCGGCCTTTGTTACCCAAAAAGTCGTTAGACAGGCGGGCGGCCTCTGGTGTGGCGTTCAGTACCTCGCGGGTGGTTGATGCGCTGGTAATCTTTTTAGTTACCGCTACCGGTGCACGACCTTCGGCCTTGGCTTTGGCGGCTTCTGCGGCCTCACGGCGACGGGCTTCTTCCTCAGCCCTCCGACGGGCGGCTTCCACTTCACGGCGGATAGCTGCGGCAATCTGCGAGTTGAGGCGTGTAATATTGCGCTGCTTTTCCAGCTGCTGCTGTTTGATCTGCCCTTGCTGGCGGCTCAGGCCGGCAATAACATCCTGCTCATCATTTCTTTCCTTACCCAGACTGGCTTTTTCTTTTTCCTGATCTTGCAACAGGTTGCTTTTCTCTTTTTTAGAATTATCCAGCTGATTGATCTTAACATGCAGATCGTTCTGTGTCTCCGTAATGGCATTAGCCTGGCGCTCGCGATAGGTGCCAAACTGTTGCAGGTATTTCAACCGTTTGTAAGCCTGATTAAAATCGCTGGCCGCAAATACAAACATCATTTTGTTGTACTGGCTTTTGTTGTGGTAGGCAAACAGCACCATGGCCGCATACTCTTTCTTTAACTGATTGAGTTGCTTTTGCAGGTTGCTAACCGAGTTATGGCTCTGGGTAATCTGATTATCCAGCAGGCCAATTTCTTTATTAATGCCACCAATTTTTTCTGTGCGCAGGTTAATCTGTGCTTTCAAAATACTTAGCTGTTTCAGGTTAGCACGTTTATCTTTTGAAACCTGGTCGGCCTGGCGGTTCAGTTCTTCCAGCTCCTGGTTTAGTTTTTCGCGGCGGCGTTTCAATTCATCGCTACTCTGGGCCGATGCACCCAGTGCCGAGATCACTAAAACAAGCAGTAAAAATATCTTTATAAATTTCATTAGTTACAATCAATCTCAGTTAACCATTTGAAAACGATCTGGTACGCTGAATGGAAAATCCAGCACCTGGTCAAAATCAGCGTTGTTATAATGCAGGCTGATATTGGCCTTTTTAGTGCCCGCTGCCGATGCAATATCAATTTGCGATGGCACTACCCGTCCCTCGGCCTGTATAAATGCACTGTTGCTTACCTGCAGCGTTTGTGCGGCCTGGTTGGTCAAGCTGGTTTGGCTCACCTTAAAATCTGGCCCTATGATGAGTTTATACACCAAATCGGCCAGGCTGCCGGTTACCACTGTGTTAGCGCCGTCATTACCTACGGTTGAGCCATCTTTCAATAACTCGGGCACCGCATTGCCGGTTAAGAGGCTTTCAATGGTTTTATAGTTTACCTGCTGCGGCGCATACTTGTAAATGTAGCCGAAAGGCTTACGCATGTAATTGCTCTGCAGGCGGTTTAGCACCCAAATACTGTCTGGCGTAATTACCGTGCGGGCCACTTCTATACCCAGCAGTGCGGTAACCGATACCCAGATCTTCTTATCATGCTGAATGCGGATGTTCAGCGTAACATCATTGCCGTTGCCATCAATATCCAGCCGTGTTTTTGCCTTTGCGCTAAACGTGGTAAAGTTAACCTGTTTAGCACGGATGGCTGCCAATCGCTCATTAGTCATATTGCGCGACGGCGCCGCTGCCGCCCGTTCTGGCGACGACACAGTTGCGCCAACGCCAGGCGTGGCAGCAATTTGTTTATGTGTATGGCAGGCGGCCAAAGCCATCAGGGCTGTGCCGATTGCCAGTTTATTCAATATATCGCTTTTCATTGATCTTTCTGTCTAATACGGGTGATTGTCCACCATACACTTTGGCCTTTTTCCAGTTGGCCACAGCGCCTTCAACATCGCCCAGGTAAAACATAATATCGCCGTAATGTTCCTGCTGCACGGCGCTGTGCTCTTTATCGTGCGCCAGCGCTTTCTCCATCCATGTCCTGGCCTCGGTATAATTCTTTTGCTTAAAAAGTATCCAGGCGTAAGTATCCTCAAATGACGGTGTGTTGGGTTGCAACTGGTTAGAGCGTTTTGACATTTGTGCCGCCTTATCCAATTGCACTCCTCTTACCGACAGATAATACGCGTAATTGTTTAACGTGTAAGCGTTATCAGGATTATACGTGAGCGATTTATCATAAGCCTCGTCTGATTTTGCATCGTCTTTCAGTTCATGATAACAATCGCCCAGGGTTGAAAAGCTTTGCGAAAGTAGGTCTTTATCCTGAAGTTCTAATGAAGTTGCGTTTTTGATGTAGCTGATAGCCTTTGCGAGGTTTTTTTGTTGCAAATAGGCCACACCCACTAAGTAGTTCATCCAGGCTTGGTTGGGGTAGAGGCTTAGTGCGTTTTGGCCGTCTTTCAGGGCGGCATCGGTATCGTTGTCGCCCAGATCCAAACGTACCAGCTGCTCATGAACGGTGTAAATATTGGCGTCCAGCTCGATGGATTTTTTGTAGATAGGGCGGGCATCTTTGTATTGGCCATTTTGCATCAGCATATCGCCATAAATAGCAAAGGCTTTAGCGTTTTGCGGATGAGCCGTGATCAATATCCTGCTCAGCTCTAATGCGCTGGCTTTGGCATTGGCATCCGGAAACTTTGGGACATAACCCAATATGATCCTCACTTTTTGTTCTACAGCCAGATCGGATATGGCAAAAGCCAGCTTCAGCTCATTAAAGCAGGCATCGTTGTCTTTTTTATCGCGATAAATATCGGCCAGGGCCAGGTGCACGGTGCCGTTATTGGGGTCAAGCTTTTCGGCATCCAATAGGATTTTTAGTGCTTTGTCTTGCTGTTTGTTGGAGTTATAGATCTCGCCCAATAACAGGTAATATTTAATTTGCCCCGGATTGCTGGCAATCAATTTTTCCAATTCGGCAGCAGCCTGATCTGTTTTGTTGAGTTTCAGGTAGATCTTTTGGCGCTGGGCCACCAGATCATCGGTGAGGCCGGTTACGGCTTCCAGTTTGGCGTAAACAGCCAGTGCGTCTTCATACCGCTTTTGCAGGTAGTAGGCATTGGCCTTATCAAAGTAATAATCGGCCTTATCCGGGTTGATGCGGATCAACTGGTCAAAAACCAGTTCCAGTTTAGCCAGATCATTGGTTTTTTCGTAACTATCGGCCAATGCAATCCAAAACCACTCGTTATTGGGGCTAATGGCCACGGCACGCTCCAGCAGTTGTTGTGCCTCTGGTTCTTTTTTCTGGAGTTTTTTCAGTCCGGCCAGCTCATACATGGCGGCCGAGTTATTGGCGTCGGTTTGCAGCACGCGGTTAAAAAAGTCGGCAGCCTGGTCAAAATTTTCCATCGTTTTCTCGTGGAGGCCAGAGAAAAACAATTGTTTAACCATCAGGCTATCGGTCTGACTCAGGGCTTTTACCTGAGGTATTGGCGCAGGCATATTGCCTCCCGGCTGCTTAGCCTGCGAAAAGGCCAGCGCGGGCGCCAACAACAACCCTAAAACCGATGCGTGCTTCAGGTTCATTTTATGCTTTGCCGGTATGTCCGTAACCGCCAAGGCCGCGTACGGTATCGCTTAGTTCTTCAGCGGGTTCCCACTCAATGCGCTCGTATTTAGCTACAATCATCTGGGCAATACGGTCGCCGGTATTTATCTCAAAATCTTCTTCGCCCAGGTTGATCAGCAATACTTTGATCTCACCGCGATAATCGGCATCAATCGTGCCTGGGGAATTTACAATGCCGATGCCATGCTTAAATGCCAGGCCGCTACGCGGACGGATCTGTGCCTCAAAGCCCTCGGGCAATTCAATATGCAAGCCGGTTGGGATAAGCTTACGCTGCATCGGTTTTAAAACAATGCTGGTTTCCAGATCGGCACGCAGGTCCATACCTGCGGCATGCACGGTTTCGTAACCGGGCAGGTTATTTTTTGATTTGTTTATTACGCGGACGGTCATTTTTTAAAGATAGCTTTTAATTGTTTCCCTTCCATTATAAAAGCATAGGCAGCGAAGAGGATCAATAACGCATTGCCTGCAAATATATTACGTTTAAATACATAGAATGACAAATAAACGAGGATAATAGAGATAATGATATACGTTAAATTCTTTTTAAGGTTGTACGGAATGGGGTAATTTTTTTGTCCCCAGATATAAGAGAGAATCATCATTACGGTATAGGCCGTAAGCGATACCCAGGCCGATGCCATATAGCTGTACCTGGGAATGAAGATGACATTGAGCACGATGGTGATTATTGCCCCGATGCCCGAGATGTACAGGCCATATTTGGTTTGATCTGACAGCTTGTACCATACCGAGAGGTTCATGTAAATCCCCAGGCTTACATAGCCAAAAACCAGCGGCGGAATAACTGGCAGGCCTGACCAATACAAGGCATTCTGTGTGGCATTACCGTGGCGGCTGCCAATAAAATATTTGAGCCACTCAATATTGGCAATCAGGCCCACAAAGATGATGGTGATGGCGATAATGAAATAATCCATAATACGGGCGTAGGTTTGGCCTGCATTTTTGTTTTTGGCGTGATTAAAGAAGAAAGGTTCGGCCCCGAGCCTGAAAGCGTTAATAAAGATGCTAAGGAACACCGCTATTTTGGCACAGGCACCATAAATACCCACATCCTGGAAACTGTTGGCTGGTAGTAATTTGCCCAGCAATATTTTGTCTATGTTTTCATTAACCAGGTATGAGAGGTTGGCAATCAGCACCGGCCAGCTATAACCATACATGCTGATGAGCATAGAACGGTTGAGCGCAAAACGTATTTTTAATAATTCCGGGGCCAGCAGCAGCAGGGTAACAACGCTGGAGGTAAGTTCTGATACAAATACATAACCCACCCAGCCTTTGGTGTACCAGCGCGAAAAAAAATCGGCACCAGGCAGGTTATGGTTGATCCAGAACGGCACTGCATATATAAAGGCCATATTGAGGCCCACAAAAATGAGAACGCTGGCTAATTTAATAGCGCCGTATCTGCCAGGTTTGCCATCAGCTCGGAGTTTTACAAAAGGGATTGCGCACCAGGCATCAATTACTACGGTTGCCATAAAGAGGAAGATGTATTTTACAAAGTCAGTATGCGTAGTACCGATGCTGCCGTGAGCGGCTAAGCCCTTTTCGGCCGCTTTTTTAGCATTGCTTACATCTACAAAATCGGCCAGTTGATTTCTGAAAGGCAGAGCCAATAACAGGAAGATGGCCGTTATAGCCAGTACAGAGGCAAAGGCGTTATTATATACCCGCTGCTTGTCATCGCTATGTTTATTAAGGTAACGGAAAAAAGTGGTTTCCATACCAAACGTCAGTACGGCGTTGGTCATGGATACATAGCTGTACATGGTAGTAATAATACCATACACGGCGGTTGAATAGGCCCGGACGTAAACCGGGGTCATGAAAAAAGTGAGTACCCGGCTGGCAATGGTGCTTAAACCATATACAGCGGTTTGCCCGGCAAATTTTTTAGCGGTAGACAATACTTTGGAGTTATGTTAACAGACGAAGTTATTAAAACAATCCACGTTTTAACACTTCAAAATTACGATAGTTTTTTACTGGGCCTTCGGTAGTTAATACCTCTTCTACCTGGGCATTTTCAGGGCCTTCGTGGCAAAAATCTAAAAACATACCTATAAGGGCTTCGTCGGCTTCGGCCTCAATGCTTACGCTGCCGTCGGGGTTGTTCTTAACGGTGCCCCGCACACCTAACTGATTTGCCACTGCTTTTGTGCTGGCGCGAAAAAACACGCCCTGTACTTTGCCTTTTACGATTATATCCAGATGTTTTACCATATAATGCAAAGATACAGATTTGATTTTAGGTGGCGGTTTTATGGTGGATTAGGGAAGTTGTTTGAAAAAGGCATTGTTGTTTATTTGATTTTTGTATTTGTGAGGCTTTTTAGTTCTTTTTTATTGGTTTTCTTGAATAATAAATATAGTTCTTGCTTGTTTTGTGATTTTTATTTAAAAATCTTCTGTTTTTATTGTTGTTAAATCAAAATATTGAAGTTTTATTTAATAAAATTTATGATTTTTTGATTTAATATGTTACTTTAGTAAAATAATGAATATAAAAACGCTTAAATCTGTGCTTTTGGTGATGCTGGCCTTTATGGCTAGGGCCAATGCTATGCATAGGTTGGCGCAACAACCCCAGCAAGAGCAGCGGATTGAGCGCCCGTCATCATACGATGCGCGGAGCGAGGAGGAAAAATCAGCCTATATTTTTAATTTCGGCGCTAATGGTTCAGTGCAAATGCTGCGCGGACCGCAACGGAGATCAGCTAACTACAACAACTTTTCGTTTGACTGCTTCGGCAGGTATAAAAAATCATACCTTAAGTCAATTAACTACGCTTATTTGCTGTATAGCGCGGGGTATGTGCGCAGCAGCAAACTCATTCTTTTCCCTTTTCATGTTTTTTGGTAATACCGTGCGCTGTTAAAAAGATATTTATGAACGATTTAATCTCCCGGCTTGATATACCGGGAGGTTATTCTCATCGTTTTCTGCTTTTTACCGGCAAAACCAGCTGTAAAAGCCTTCGTTTTTACAAAAACCGCTTATTTGTTAAAAAGTTGCTGAAGTAAACCCGGCATTCCCCAAAACTGCTTTAAAACCTTTTGGTGTGTAACGCTGCAGCTTGCTTTAGCTGTATGCACACGCTATTGCTTTGTCTCAATTAAAAAGAATTAAAACATGAAAAAAATTATACCATTTGCCATATTAGTCATTGTAGTGTTGCTTGCTCTGGTGTATCCCGGTAACACAACTGCGGCAAAACCGGCAACAACTTATAACGGTGCAGATATAGCCTGGATGCTGATCTCTACCGCTCTTGTATTATTAATGACCCCCGGCCTCGCCTTTTTTTATGGCGGTATGGTGCGTAAAAAGAATGTGATCTCTACCATGCTGCAGAGCTTTGTGTGTATGGGACTAATTACCATTATCTGGGTAGTATTTGGCTTTAGTTTGGCCTTTGGAGATGATATTGGCGGTGGCTTTTTGGGTAACCCGAAAACCTTCTTTATGATGCAAAACACTTTAGGTGTTGCATGGTTGGGTGGTACTATCCCGGTTATTCTGTTTGCTATGTTCCAGCTGAAGTTTGCTGTTATTACTCCCGCGCTTATAACCGGGGCGTTTGCAGAGCGCATCCGTTTCAACTCATATTTAATATTTATCTCGCTTTTCATCGTACTTATTTATATACCTCTTGCACACGCAACATGGCACCCTGATGGATTCTTCTTTAAATTGGGTGTGCTTGATTTTGCGGGCGGTACGGTAGTGCATATGTCTGCCGGATGGGCGGCGTTGGCTTCAGCTTTGTATCTGAAAAAGCGTACCGAAGAATCGCATACACCTGCACGTATCAGCTACGTAATTCTGGGTACCGGTTTGCTGTGGTTCGGCTGGTTTGGTTTCAACGCTGGTTCTGCACTGGCATCAGGCGAACTGGCTGCTACTGCTCTGGCTACAACCACTACGGCTTCGGCTGCAGCGGCTATGTCATGGGTGTTCTTTGATATTCTGCGTGGTAAAAAACCATCGGCTATGGGTGCCTGTATCGGTGCGGTTGTTGGTCTGGTAGCGGTTACACCGGCTGCCGGTTTTATTACCGTGTCAAGCTCGCTAATTGTGGGTATCGTATCTGCTGTAGTGAGTAATCTGGTAGTAATCTGGCGTTCAAAAACCAATATTGATGATACGCTGGATGTATTCCCTTGCCACGGCGTGGGTGGTATGATGGGCATGTTGTTAACCGGCGTTTTTGCATCTAAGAGCGTTAATGCTGCCGGTGCCAACGGTTTGTTTTATGGCGAGTTTACACTGTTCGGCAAACACCTGATTGCACTGGTTGCGGTATCAGCCTTTGCGTTCATCGGCTCTTATATATTACTGAAAGTAACAGATCTGATCAGTCCGCTGCGTGTATCTGAAGCAGAAGAAGTGCTGGGTCTGGATGCCAGCCAGCATGACGAGGAGCTGTAAGGCTTTGTTCTAATAGAAATTGATATGTTAGTAAAAAGGGTAGGCATCATTGATGTCTACCCTTTTTTTATCTTCGCAATAACGTAGTAGCGGTGAAAATCACGGCGCCGTCAATAGCTGCATTTTCCTTTTCTCAGGTGGCAATGCCCTGAATTTTTTATAAGAGTCATTAATATATACTGCCAATGATCCGCCCTCGTTGCTCATCACAAACTCATAGCTCGGGCGATACATGGCCATAAAGTTTTCCAGTTCCTGGCCTTTCAGCGGCACAATGCTGCCTACGTAGGCTCGGGTAAATACGGAGTCAACATGGCGTTCTTTTACTTCGTTGGCAAAAAAATGTTTCAGGCGACGGGCATTTTTACCTTCGCGACTAAACCAGGTGGTTGGCGAAAGGGCATATACTTTACTTTTACGATAAACATCGGGATACTCCACCTCCGGATTAAAGTTTGGCGAGCGGGTGGATGATATGGTCACCTGTCTCAGCGCAATACCCATCGGCACCATTTCAATACGGATGTTACGCAGATTAGTTACGTACAAGGTATCAGAGATATAACCTGGCGAGGCAAAAATCAGCGTATGCCCGGCTTCGGTGTAAGCCTCAAAACTACCGTTCTTATCGGTTAGGGTTAGATATTTGGAGTTGGCGTCTCTTATAAATACATTGCTCATTTTGCTGTTGGTGCCTTTTTCAACAACAGAGCCCTTTAAGGTTTGTGCCTGCAGGTTTTGTGCTGCAAACATCATCACCCCAATTATAAAAAGGTTTACTTTCATGGTTGAAATTTAATATTAAAACCAGCACGCTGTTGCTTGGTTTTGCATTTAACACTTTTATGACCGCAAATCAACAGATCCAGATAGAACAGGTTAGGCAGGAAGTGACCTGGGTAATGCGCCAAAAGGCCATGTATCCTGGCAAGAATTGGAAAGAAATGCAAATGCCTGAAGATAATGATGGCACGCACTTCGGTGCGTTTTTACCCAATAAACTGGCAGGCGTGGTTTCCTTATTTAATAAGGGCGATAATTTTCAGTTTCGTAAACTGGCCGTTGATCCAGATTTGCAGCGGCAGGGAATAGGCAGTGCCATTTTAGATTACATTACACTGCATGCTGCAGAACATGGTGCCCGTCGCTTATGGTGCAATGCCCGGGTAGGTGCCGCTGCGTTTTATAGCCGGCACGGTTTTGCCGAAACCGATCAACGCTTTACCCGCAATGGTATTAATTATGTGGTAATGGAAAAGTACCTGAAACAGACGGAGGAGCAGGAGTGAAGCAGAGCATCGCGCCAGCAAAAAAATGGACAAAAAACAGCCCTCAACGGCTGGTGAGGGCTGCCAAACTAACTAAACGCTCATTAAGGGAAATTACTCTATGCAAAGAAACGGGCATGTTGTCAACTGCATGTTAAGCAAATGCTAAATTCATAAAAATCGTATAAATCATAACGTTGTCCGTTGGTTTGTTATATTTGTAACCAGCGTGTTATACCTAAAAAAGCACTATGTCTAAAAAGAAATCTGAAGAACAAGAAGATAAGAAACCGCACGTGTCGGTTGTGAATGAGGCCTCGCTGAAATTCTTTGAAAACTATATTAATAATGCTTCACCTACCGGTTTTGAGTGGAAGGGCCAGGAGCTTTGGCTGGAATATCTGAAACCTTATATCGATACCCATTATGTAGATAGCTATGGAACTGCGGTGGGCATTATCAACCCGGAAGCCGAATACAAAGTGGTAATTGAGGCTCATGCCGATGAGATTTCATGGTTCGTAAACTACATCACCAGCGATGGTTTGATCTACGTGGTCCGCAACGGTGGTTCAGATCATCAGATTGCGCCGTCAAAACGCGTAAACATCCATACAGATAAAGGTATTGTTAAAGCCGTTTTCGGTTGGCCTGCTATCCACACCCGCCTGGGTGGTGAAAAGGAGGAAGCGCCATCACTTAAAAATATTTTCCTTGATTGCGGCTGTACCACCAAAGCCGAGGTTGAAGAAATGGGCATCCACGTAGGTTGCGTAATAACTTACGAAGATGAGTTTATGGTACTGAACGATCGCTACTATGTTGGCCGTGCGCTTGACAACCGGGCCGGTGGCTTTATGATTGCCGAGGTTGCCCGTTTGTTGAAAGAGAATAATGTGAAACTGCCTTTCGGTCTGTACGTTGTTAATGCTGTGCAGGAAGAAATTGGCCTTCGCGGCGCCGAAATGATTGCCCACAAAATTAAACCTAATGTTGCCATAGTAACCGATGTTACGCATGATACCCAAACCCCGATGATTAACAAGATCACTCAGGGCGATCTGGCTTGCGGTCGCGGTCCGGTAGTATCATATGCACCTGCGGTACAAAACAACCTGAACAAATTACTGATTGAGGCTGCACAAAAGGCGGAAATTCCTTTCCAGCGCCAGGCGTCGTCGCGCTCTACGGGTACTGATACCGATGCTTTTGCTTATTCTAATGATGGCGTGCCATCAGCATTGATCTCGTTGCCGCTGCGTTACATGCATACCACGGTAGAAATGATCCACAAAGAAGATGTGGACAACGTGATCAGAATGATCTATGAGGCTTTGCTGAGCATCGAGGCTGGTCAGGATTTCAGATACATCAAATAAAACCATAGAGATAATTTAAAAACAATCACACATCCTCAAATGAAACCAACGTTATTGATATTGGCCGCAGGTATGGCCAGCCGCTACGGAAGTATGAAGCAGGTAGACGGTTTTGGTCCGAACGGCGAAACCATCATCGACTATTCCATCTATGACGCTATCAAGGCAGGTTTCGGTAAAGTAAGCTTCATCATCCGTGAAGAATTTGCCGAGGCTTT